>Ga0209204_1001171_pt1 | contig 25448 bp, 25 predicted proteins | sample AD_JPNMR2_MetaG_FD_184425 | JGI IMG/M metagenome (GOLD analysis project Ga0209204, IMG submission 184425) | Active sludge microbial communities of municipal wastewater-treating anaerobic digesters from Japan - AD_JPNMR2_MetaG (SPAdes) (version 2) | ecosystem: Engineered > Bioreactor > Anaerobic...
ATTTCAGCGCTCTGCGGGTGCGAGAAGCCGGATCCGGGCCTCTTTCACGAGGCGCTCCGTCAGGCGGGCGTTGCCGCGGAGGATGCATTCCACATCGGCGACTCTTATGAGAACGACGTGCTGGGCGCTCGCGCCGCCGGCATCGCCCCCATCCTCCTCGACCGCCAGGGAAAGCATTCCCCCGGTGATGTGCCGGTGGTTCGAGATCTCCTCGAGGCGGTGGAGCTGATGGCAGGATAGTCCGCGGGCCGGGCGTGCGGGCGAGGCGATGGTCACGCCTGGAACAGGGAGAGAGACGATGCGTGAAGTGCGTTGGGAGCGGATGTTCCCAGATCAACTGGAGCAGGCGTTCGCGGAATGCCCGCTCCTTTATCTGACGTACGGATTGTGCGAGCCGCACGGGCCGCATTGCGCCCTCGGGCTCGACATGCTGAAGGCGCATGGCATCGCGTGTGCAGCGGCGCGCGTGCATGGCGGCATCGTGGCGCCGCCCGATTACTGGCACATCCACGAGCTGGGCGGCTACGCGATCTGGTCGGAGAAGAACGTCGGCGAGTGCGAGCGGACCTGGCTCACCGCGCTGCCGCCCTGGCAACACTTCAAGAACGTGCTCTACCAGATCCGCACCGCCGATTCCCACGGGTTTCACGCCTGCATCCTCCTCACCGGGCATTACGGGCCCAACTGGCAGGATCTGAAGAAGCTGGTCGAGCTGGTGCAGCCCTGCGTGGGCACGCGCCTCTACGCGCTCCCGGACTGGGAGGCCAACGTGCCCGGCTTCGATAACAACAACCAAAGCGGAGGCGATCACGCCGGCAAGGTGGAGACCTCGCTCCTGTGGGCGCTCAATCCAGAGTGCGTGGATCTTTCGCGGATGCCCGCGGAAGGGACGCCAGGAACGCACTTTGCTATGGGAGCGACCGCGCGCCTTTCCAACCGCCGGACGGGCGAGCGCATGGTCGAGGATGAGGTGCGCTACCTTGGGCAAAAGGCGCGCGAGCTGCTGGATGCCTATGAGCGCGAGAAGCCGGCGCACACGCTGCGCACCTTTGCCCAGGTGGAGACGCTGTGGGAGAACGTGGTGCGCCCCCATCTGAAGGAGTTTATGACTCTCCAGGACGCGTGGAACAACCAGGAGCCGCCGTCCGAGAGCAGCCGCTGGCGCGAGAACTGGAAGGTGCCGGAAGTCTACTGAGTCTCGCCGGGCTCGCGCACCGCGCGCGCCTGCCGGAGAGCCTCGTAGAGGAGCACGCCGGCGGCGACAGTGACGTTGAGCGATGACGGGCCGCCTGAAGCCATCGGCAGCGAGACAAACTCGCTCGCTTCGGCACGGGCGGCTTCTGTCATGCCGTTTGTCTCGTTGCCGACAACCACGACCAGCGGCCGGCGCGAGAGCGCGCCGTCATAGACCGTCCGTGGTGCCCGCGCCGAGCTGGCGACCACATGGAACCCGCGCTGGCGCAGCGACCGGAGGGCTGTCGGGAGATCGGGAACCAAGCACACCGGCAGCCGGAGGATCGATCCGGTGGAGGATCGCACCGCCGGGCGAGAGTACGCCTCGGCAGAGTTCGCGGAGAGGAGGAGCGCCGCACAGCCCACGGCCTCGGCGGTGCGCACCAGGACCCCGACGTTGCGCGGGTCCTGGATCTCCTCGCCCGCCAGGATCACGGTTTGCTTCCCTCCCAGCGATTCGAGGGCGACCCGGCGCTGCCGGACGACGCAGATCGCCGTGACAGCCACCTCGTAGCTGGTGCCCACCAGCTTCTGGATCAACCCTGCGCTCGCGATGTACAGGGGAATATCTTGTGCCGCGCACTCTTCCGAGAAGCTGCTGGCTTCGTCGCGGGTGGCAAAGACGCTGAGCACCTCCGCGGGGGATGCAAGCGCCTGGCGGACGAAATTGGCCGTCTCGACGAGGTAGAGTCCGCTTTGCATCCGCTCGGCGGGGCGCGTCAGCGAGAGAGCGTGCTTGTAGGCAGGGTGCTTGATGCCATCGATCTCTTCCATAGCCATACGGAGATTCGCGCCCCGAGAGACGCGCTCCTGCGGTGGATGAAAGGTGGATCGCCCGGCAGGAAGAGCGCGCACACGGGATTTTGCTCTCTGATTCTCTTGACACGTTTGGATGGGATGCCCTATAATAACCCTGTTGCAGAGAGGTGCGCGCATTGGCGTGCGTGGTTCTGATTCGGCGGGTGCAGGCTGCTTTCGCCGGCAGAGTGCGAACGGTCAAGCGTGACGCTTGGGAATGCTGGGTGCGGATAGCGAGCCGGGAGAGTCTTGAGTGCCCTCGTAGCTCAGTGGATAGAGCTGGGGCGTCCTAAGCCCTGAGTCGGGGGTTCGAATCCCTCCGAGGGCGCCAGCATCTGGACTCTTCGGTATCAAGGGTCGCAGTCTTCTAGCGTTCACAACGTTCGTTCCGCGTCAAAGGTCCCTCCGCAACTGCGGACGGGACTTTTTTTGTGCACTGCAGCGGATAGCTTCCACCACGGCGTTCCCGCGATACGGGAGCGTGTTTCTGTCCACTGCGGGCGCGCGGCTACTGGGTCTCCACCACACTCTCTGCAGCACGGAAGGCAGGCACCGCAGGGGGTGTTTGCCTGGGGGATGGCCGCCCGGTGCAACGAAATGGCATGGGCCTTGCCTGGGCAGGTCATCCGCGGGCCTACATCAGGCACCTATGCACCCACCTCTGGATCCCGCCAGGGATCCGAGGGGGAAGTCGGACGGCGATATGCCGCTTGAGATGATCTTAACGAAAGGGTAGAGCAATGGCGAAGGGTGACGAGGGCAAGAAGAGCAAGAACTCCCGCATCGGCGATGCCAAGGCGAACATCTGCCGCGAGTGTGGCAAGCCGAGCAAGCCGGTACTCATGCTCGATGGTGGCAAGAAGCGGCTCGTGCTTACCTGCCACGAGAAGGTCTGAACAGAAGACCACCAAGCATAAGAGGGAAGGCGGCGGATGCGCCAGAGCGCACCCCAACGGCCTTCCCTCTTTCATTTAACTGCGCCTTTCAGGCGAAGACTACCAGTCGTCCTCGCCCATCTCCTCCCACTCCAGATCCTCGGGCAAGAGCCCGACGCGATCGGGGTGGCGTCTCTCCCATTCCTCCTTGGCCGCTCGCGCCAGCTCGTCCGGGTCGTGCATGGAGGCGGTGACCTCCACATACTCCCACCGCTCACGGCCCAGGTCATCGGTGTAGGGTACCTGTGCTCGATACCGGGGCATCGCAAGCCGCTCCTTTCATGCCGCCAGAATCCCGCTTCTCCTCCCATCTCGCACGACACAGGCCAATCGGGCTTGGGCTGGGATTCCGAGATAAGGAATCCGAAGCCTCGGAGGCAGCACGCAACCCGGCGAGCGGCGATAAATCACCGCGCTGCTTGCGAGCGAAGCCCTGCCGGGCTGGGTTGGGGATACTCCCAGATGTCTCAAAACGGCGGTAGCTGGGAGGGGAAGCCCCGAGGGGGCTTTGCCGGAAAGCAGCGCGGAGCTTCGAGCTCCGCGCGTGCGGGCAGCCTTCTCCTTATCTCGAAATCCCAGGGGCTTGGGCGGTAGCGTTGACGCGACCGGGGGGGCATGGTAGAATGGCCAGGCTGGCCGGATCCGCGCCGGCCGAGAGGGGAACTCGTGGCAGTGAGTAGCGAATCGGGAACGCTTTTCGTCGTCGCGACGCCGATCGGCAATCTGGAGGACATCACTCTGCGCGCGTTGCGCGTTCTGAAGGAGGCGGATCTGATAGCCGCCGAGGATACCCGCGTCACACGCAAGCTCCTCGCGCACTTCGACATCCACACGCCACTCACGTCGTACCATCAGCACACGGAGGCGCGCAAGGTGGAGTGGATCGTGGAGCAGGTTGCGGAAGGCCGGCGCGTGGCTCTGGTCTCCGATGCCGGAACCCCCGGCATCTCCGATCCCGGAGACGAGTTGATTACGGCTTGCATCGAGGCGGGCCTTGATGTGGTCGTCATCCCCGGGCCGAGCGCCGTCATCGCGGCCCTCGTCGCTTCCGGGTTGCCGACGCGCCGCTTTGCGTTTGAGGGCTTTCTCCCACGCGCTGCGGGCGAGCGCCGGGTCCGCCTGGAGGCACTCCGCGCCGAGGAACGCACTCTCCTCTTCTATGAGGCCCCCTCGCGCGTCCTCGCCACGCTCGAGGCGATCTGCCAGGTGTTGGGAGACCGGCGGGTGGCCGTGGCGCGCGAAATGACCAAGCGCTTCGAGGAGGTCGTGCGCGGGCGGGCAAGTGAAGTCCTGGAGCATTTCCGTGAACATCCGCCCCAGGGCGAATTCGTTCTCGTGGTTGGCGGCGCGACGCCCGGCGAGGCGCCCCCGCCAGCGGAACCGGCGGTGTCCCCGGAAGAGGATGTGGCGGAGCGGGTTGCCGCGGGTATGAGCGAGCGTGATGCCATCCGCGCGGTTGCTACCGAGCGCCATCTCCCTCGACGGGAGGTGTACGCGGCGTGGCTTCAGCACAAGCGGGGCGGGTAGCAAGCGAGGGCACGGTTGTCCGCTTCGATGCTCCCGGCTCGGTTTGGTGAGAAGGCGAGGGAGCGGGAAGCACGGAAAGCATCCGGGGGGATGTGCCGGGGCCTTCAGTGCTTCCCGGTCGGGTGTGTGCTCTCGCAGGGTCCATTCTCAGGAGTGGAACATCTGCGTGGCGTAGTACTCGCCGCTCGGCGCCTGGTAGACCCCGACGCCGATGGCGCGGTAGTCACTGGCCAGGATGTTGGCGCGGTGCCCCGGGCTGTTCATCAGCGAGCGGTGACCAAGGGCGACATCGCGCCGCGAGCTGTAGAAAAGGTTTTCACCCACGGCGCAGGTGAAACGCCGGGAACCCAGGGCGACGGCATAGCGCTCGATCGGTGAGCGCAGTCCGCGCACGGGCGAATAGTGGTCGAAGTAGCCTAGCTCCGCCATCTCGCGGCTGTGTTGGCGTGCCGCGGCCGTGAGCACCGGATCGACCGTCAGCTGGCGGAGACCCCGTCGCGCCCGCTCCTCGTTCACAAGGCGGACGAATTCCTTCTCATCACTGGAGAGAATGGCGGTCGTCGTCAGCACGCGAGCCGGCTTTGCCGACGCGGCCAATCGGCTGCTGCGATAGGTCTTGACACTCGCGCGCCGTGGATTCCTGGCGGCGGTTCTTGCCTTGCGCCGGGCTTGCGTCCACGCAGAGGGGTACGCGAAGGAGCTCCCCAGGCGGGGTGTGAGGGGGTGATTCCGCCTGGCGTCCCGAGTTGGGCTTGCGGTGGCATGTACCAGTGGAAGCGCGAGAAGGATGGCGAAAAGGGATGACGCTCGCTTCACAGTGGCGGAGACTCCTTTCAACCAGGCCCACGCGCCCCCGATGTGCCGCCGAACGATGGCGTTCTTGGGACGGCACTCTGTCCGATGGAAGCGTGGTGGCCCCGCGCGGGTTGTTGGGATTGCCTGCAGCACCTCACGCGGCGGTGTTGTGACTTGGTTGCGGCCTGTATTCTTAGGACGAAAAGAAACACCCTCAGGTTCGCATGACGGCAAGATCAGGAGGCATGGGCACGCATGCTTGAGGTGCTCCTCTGGTCTACGAGGGCTGAGTCTGTTTGGCCAACGCCCCTTGACAGTCGATCAGGAAAGGGGGTACAATCCGGGTGCCAATAGACACTAGCGACCGCAGCGCGCCGCGAAGGATGATGCCGTGACCCTGGACCAATCTGGTGAGCCTTGTGAAATCCGGATACCGGCCCGGCTGCAGTATGTGAGCAGCGTGCGGCGGGTCGTGATGGAGACCGCGCGTCGGGCCGGCCTGTCGCAGGTGGAAGCGGGCGATCTCCTGCTCGCTGTCTCGGAGGCATGCAACAACGCCATTCAGCATGGCGCTGGTAACATCCCCGGCGCCGAGATCACCGTTCGTATTTTCACCGAGCCAGGCGGGGTCCATGTGGAAGTCTCGGACCCGGGGGCGGGCTTCGATCCGGGCGCCCTCTGGGAACCCCGCTCTGAAACCCCTCATGGCCGTGGCATGCTCCTGATGATGCAGCTCACCGATAAGGTGGAGTATACGTCGGATGGGCATGGCACGACCGTCAAGCTGAGCAAGCACGCCTGCACTGGCGAGGAGTGGGATGCCGAGGATGGCTCCGGCCGGCCAGGAGGCCGCAGGCGCAATCGTCTCCGGTATGTCTTCGACGTCTGCCGCACGGTGTCTGGAACCCTGGAGCTTCCGCGGATCCTCGCCGTTGTCGCCGAGCGCACAGCCAGGCTCTTTGGCGTAGCACGTGCGCGCGTCTTGCTGCATGATCCCCAGCGGCGGACGGCAACCGTGGCGGCATCGTGGGGCGAGCGAGTCCGGGTGCGCACAGAAGCGGCCACCACGCCAGCGACACGTCAGGCGATCTACGTGGCGGGCGAGGAGACACAGGTGGGGGACCTGGAGCCGCGGCCTGAGTCCGAGGTGCAGGGGCACATGGTGCGCTCCTCCATCTCCGTGCCCATCGTCTCGCGCGGTGAGGTGGTTGGCTCCATCCACCTGGACAACTTCCAGCGGCGGCGGCGCTTCACCAACTCGGATGTGATGGCTTTGCGTGCCATTGCCGCTCAGGCCGCCGTTGCCATTGAAAACGCGCGTCTCTATCGCGAAGCGCAACGGCACGTTGAGGAGCTGGCTGCCATCGGCGAAGTCGCCCACGAGCTGAACGCCTCGCTGGATCTCGACCACACGCTGCAAACGATCCTCGATAAGACAAAGGACCTACTGGGCATCGAAGTGTGCGCCGTGATGCTCCTGGATGCCGAGGGCTACCTCAGCGTGCGCGCTTCCTGCGGAATGACCGATGAGTACATTGGGCAGCAGCGCGCGTTGCTGGAGGAGAGCCCGCTCGCGCGCGCTATCACGGAACGCCGTGTCATCGCAGCATGGGACCTGCGCTCGTATGATGCGTCGCGCGGCGTCTATGGAGGCGTGGTCTCGGCCGCAGCCGCGCCGATGATGCTGCACGACCGCCCCATCGGCACGCTGAACATCTACACGCGAGAGCGCTACCGCTTCAGCGAGGATCAGCTTCGCGTCTTGCGCGCGCTCGCGGATCATGCGGCCCTGGCGGTCCACAACGCCGGTCTCTATGAGACGAGCCAGCACGCTCGCGCTCAGCTCGAGACGTCGATGGCTCGCACCGGAAGCGCACTGCACGTCGCCAGCGAGCTGCACGAGGTGATCCGGCTCGTGGCGGAGCTGGCGGCCCAGGCGCTGGGCATGGATGGCGGCGCGCTCGTGCTCACGGATATGGGGATTCTGGCGGGCGCGGGTGAGCCATCGCTGACCAGCGAGGATGCCGCCGCCGTGCGAGCGTTGCAGGATCTCGCGAGTGAGGTGGCGACCAATGGCGAGCCGCTGGCGCTTGGCGACGTTCGCGAGCGGCCTCAGGGGCACATCCTCCGACCGGCGGGAATCGCCTCGTTCCTCGCGGTCCCGCTTGCCACTCAGGAAGGGCTCCGCGGAACGCTGTGTGTCTATGCGCGTGTTCCCCGCGCGCTCGGGGGGCGCGAGGTGGCGCTCCTCCGCTCCTTTGCTGGGCAGGCCGCGATTGTGATCGAGAACCAGCGCCTGCTTCAGGATACCAACCTGCGCCTGGAGGAGCTGGGCACTCTCCTCGAAGTAGGTCAATCGCTTCTCTCGCGACTTGATCTGGAGGTAGTGCTCGACCGCATCATTGAGCACGTCTCCCGGATCATGCATGCTCAGGTCTGCTCCATCCTGCTGGTCGACCGCGATGCCGGTGATCTGTACGTGGCCGCGTCGCGCGGTCTCGATGTCCGCCATGCCGGTCGCTTGCGCATGCCCTACGCGGAGGGCGTGATCGGCACCGTCCTGCGCGACGGGTGCCCGCGTGCCATCGCGGATATTCGCCGGCACTCCGAGTTTGTCTATCAGGATATCACGGCGGGGCAGGGGTTGCGCGCGCTCCTATGCGTGCCGCTGGCCACTCCCACCGAGGTGCTCGGGGTACTCAACGTCTACCGCACCACCGTCCACCAGTGGTCTGATACGGAGATCAAGTTCCTGAGCGCCCTGGCGACCCAAGCCGCCATCGCCATCCAGAACGCGACGCTCTATCAGCACGAGCAGCAGGTGGCGCAGGCGCTGCAAAAGGCGTTCGTGCCCGCGCGCCCGCCTGCCGGCTCCGCGGTTGAGATCGGCCGGGTTTACGTCCCGGCTGGCGAGCATGCTCAGGTCGGGGGCGACTACTACGATTTTATCCCCCTGGAGAACGGCCGGCTCGGGATCGTGATTGCCGATGTGAGCGGAAAGGGCCTGCGCGCGGCGACGGCGACCGCGATGGGGAAGTACGTCCTGCGTGCCTATGTGCTGGAGAATCCCGCTCCGGGCGATGCCGTGGTGCGCACCAATCACGCGTTGTGCCACCAGCTCCAGGAAGATGGCGCCTTCCTCACGCTCTTCTACGCGCTGTGGGACCCGCGGGCCTGCCGCCTGACCTACGTGAACGCCGGCCACCCCCATCCTTTCCTCTGGCGCCGTGCGACGGGCGAATGCGTTCCGCTCTGCTGCCCCCGCACGATGCTCCTTGGCATCCTTGCCGATGCCCAATTTGCCGAGAAGAGCATCGATATCGCTCCTGGCGACGTGCTCCTGGCATTCACGGATGGTGTGAGCGAATCGCGCCGAGGCCGCGAGTTGTTCGGGAAAGAGCGAATCCGAACGGCATTCGAGCAGGTGGTGAATCAACCGGCTCAAGTGATCGCCGATGAGATCTATCGGAGCGTGTGCGAGTTCCGTGACGGCTCCGCCGTGGATGATATCACGGTGCTCGTGGTGCGCTTTGGCGGGCGTCCGGCCTGATCGGGTGTGATGACCGACCCCGCGAGAGTGGCGGCTCTCTCCGAACAGACACTCGCTTCCGGCTCACTGCTTCGGAACGCCGGCTGCAGCGGGCGCGGGCCAACCACCTGAACGCCGAACGGGAACGTTCCGCTCTCCCTTGTCTTACCCACAGACCCCTCTCCAGCTTCTCCGGTGCCGTGGTGTAGCGTGCCGCGGTGCAGAGCCGATTGAGCGCGCGGGCCTACCACTGCCGGAGAGGCAACGCAAGAAGGGCCGGGGGATGGTGAGCGAGAACCTGAAGGCGTGGTATAGCCGGGTGCCCGGCTGTGTTGCCAAGAGAAGGGCACGCCTCGTGCGCCATCCGTCCGGGGGTGGCGGGCTGTTTGCCTGGCAGGTGGGGGTGGCGGCCATGTACGCGGAACCCCCCTCGCCCCTCGCGAGGGGGATAGGCCCACCGGGCGCGGGATTGAGCGATGAGGGTGCATGGGCGAGGGGAGTATCCCCGCCCTTGATCAGACACGCTTGGAGGAATCAGATGGGGCTTGGTGAGCGTGAGCAGACGCTGGTCTTGATTAAGCCGGATGCGCTAAAGGTATCGCTGACAGGGTATATTCTCTCGCAGTTCTCGGAGTTTCATACCGGGTTGCGCTTCGCCGGGTCGAAGATCGTCCACGTCAGCCGCATGATCGCGGAGGAGCACTACGCAGAGCACCGGGGCAAAGGCTTCTATCCGTCGCTGATCGACTACATCATGGGCCGGCTTCACTACCCGATGGAGCCGGAGAAGCGGCGGGTCATCGCGCTGGTATATAGCGGCCCGGATGCCATTCGGAAGGTGCGCCAGATTACGGGCCCCACCAACCCGCATGTCGCCCGAGACAATGCACCAGGCACGATCCGCGCGCTCGGCACTGTGGTTCCTATCAAGGACGCGGAAGGGAATGTGGTTGGCGACCGCATGGACAACCTGGTCCATGCCTCCGCTAACGAGGCCGACGCGGAGCGGGAGGTCAAACTCTGGTTCCGACCGGACGAGATCATGCCCTACATGCGCGCCTACCCGACCGAAGTGGCGAGCAAGTACTACTTCTACAAGGATGGCCAGCTGCTCACCCAGGAGGAGGCAGGGAGCGTCTGCCTCGTTGCTCCGGGCGACCTCGTGTGGGCATCTGACCTGGACGCGCTGGAGAACCTGTTGCAGGGGAAGCCGGGCCCGGTCACGCTCGAATCGGTGGCGGCCAAGTATCTGCTGAACCGCGAGGGCGAACCCGCCTGACGCCGCGGGCGAGCGCGATCTGGTGACGAGGGCCGGCCACCTGGCCGGCCCTCTGGCGTATACCGGGCACCTGCCTGCCACGAGTGCACCGCGCCCCGGAATCAGGACGAAGCGGAGAGGCTCGCACCCGCACGGCACGCGGGCTCCGCGCGATACACGCAGCCCGGATTTTGTTTCGCAAACAAACAGTTGCTCGGGTAAGAGCCCGGTGCTATAATTGGCCGACAGTTGCGCCCGCTTGTCGAGGGCAAGGGGGTTTTCTCATGCGCGGAGGGCTACCATGACACGCCAGTTGAGCTGCCTTGTCGGATTGGTTGCTCTTGCGGCGCTCCCCTGCAACGGGGGCCCGCGGGCCGCGGAAAGCGCTGCGGCCAAAGTAGGAGTGCGCGCGAATGATCCCGGCACCTGGAAGTTCAGCCTCCAGGCGATGGCCGGGGGGCTGCTCCAGAAGCTGCATCAGACGCGGCCGGTGGTGAACAGGCCCGGAGTGCAGGTGGCCAGCGCCCCCACGGACGTCCCAACGCGCCACCGGATCGCTGCGCGTGGAGAGCAAGCCCACCGGGGCGACGGTGCTAGTGGACGGGAAAGAACGGGGGAAGACGCCCGCGGCGCTAAAGCTGTATGAGATTGGCAAGGCTGCGCGGGATGTGCGCGTAGAGGTGCGCCTGGATGGCTACCTGCCCGAGGCGGCCACGGCCCTGCTGGCGCAAGGTGCGCAGAAGACACTACGTTTCACCCTGCGGAAGTGGCCGCCCGATGTGCCGCCTCCGGGCCGCCACAAGTTCCAGACCTGGACCAACCCGAAGGACGGGAGCGAGTTCGTCTTCGTGCCTGCCAGTGAGTTCATCATGGGCAGCGATGAGGGTGACAACAAGTTTGCGAATTCAGCGCACAAGGTCTACCTGCCCGGATACTGGATCGGGAAGTATGAGGTGACCCTCGGCCAGTTCCGCAAGTTCATGGCGGAGACAGGGCACGAGCCGGAGGGGAACATCGATGAAAACGGCATCGATGACTGCCTGCCGGTGGTAGGCGTGACGTGGGGTGACGCGATGGCCTACGCACGGTGGGCGGGGTGCCGGCTGCCCACGGAGGCGGAATGGGAGAAAGCGGCGCGCGGCACCGATGGGCGCGAGTTTGTCTGGGGAAACGCTTGGCCGCCGCCGAGAGGCGCGGGGAACTTCTGGGAGAAAGGCATCAAGGGCTATAACGACGGGTTTATCGGGCCGGCGCCGGTGGGGAGCTTCCCGGGTGGGGCGTCGCCCTACGGGTGCCTGGATATGGCGGGGAACGTCTTTGAGTGGACGAGCAGCCTCTGGAAGCCGTATCCATACCGGGCGGACGACGGGCGCGAGGACCCACGCATGGATGACGAGCGAGTGTTTCGCGGCGGGTGTTGGGGTGGCGACCGCCCTGACGACCACCACGCGTACAGGCGGTTCTGTGACACCGTCCACAGGGAGCGCTTCCTGGGGTTCCGGCTTGCCAGGTCCGTGGAGTGATTCCACGGGTGAAGGTGGCGGCACGGATGGGCATGGTGGGGCGCGCCTGGCATTGGCCGCTCGGAAGTCTCTCTGCGCCCGGCACGCAGTCGCTCCCTTCCCCTGGGGCCGACGTAGGGCCAGAGGGTAGGGAAGGGGCCGGGGGTTAGACGAATGCGGGCGGCGGGGCCGATGGTGGCCCCGCCTGCCCGTTCAGAAGGCACGGAAGATGAGGCACGCGTTGTGTCCGCCGAACCCGAGCGAGTTCGACATCGCGGCCCGCACCCGGACCTCGCGCGCTGTGTTCGGCACGTAGTCCAGGTCACATTCGGGGTCTGGGGTCTCGTAGTTGATGGTGGGGGGCACGACCCCATAGCGCACGGCCAGAGCACAGGCGATCGCTTCAATACCGCCCGCTGCCCCGAGCAGGTGGCCCGTCATCGACTTGGTGGACGACACCATCAGCTTCCGGGCATGCTCGCCGTAGGCGCGCTTGATCGCTGCCGTCTCGGCGACATCATTGGCCTGCGTCGAGGTGCCATGCGCGTTGATATAATCGACATCGGATGGCGCCATGCCGGCATCCTTCAAGGCCAGGAGCATCGCGCGCGCAGCGCCTTCGCCCCCGGGTGCCGGCGCCGTAATATGGTGCGCGTCGCCGGTCATGCCATAGCCGGCTACCTCCGCGTAGATCATCGCGCCACGAGCCCGAGCGTGCTCCTCGCTCTCCAGCACGAGCACGCCAACCCCCTCTCCGGGTACGAAGCCATCGCGATCCTTGTCGAAGGGGCGACTGGCCCGCTCCGGCTCATCATTGCGCGTGGAGAGAGCGCGCGCGGCACAGAAACCGCCGATCCCCATCGGGGTGATCGCAGCCTCGGTGCCACCGGCGATCATCACGTCGGCATCACCACGCCGGATGATCGACGCAGCGTCGCCGATGGCGTGCGTGCCGGTCGCGCAGGCGGTGACGGTGGCGAGGTTCGGCCCCTTACAACCGAGCGTGATGGAAACATGACCGGCAGCCATGTCGCAGATCATCATCGGCACGAAATAGGGGCTGATTCGGCCTGGGCCGCGGTTGAGGTAGATCGCGTGCTGTTTCTCCCACGTCTCGATCCCGCCAATACCCGATCCGATCACCACCCCGATGCGCTCGGCATTCTCCGGTGTGATCTCCAGGCCGGAATCCGCCACCGCCTGCTTCGCCGCCGCGATCGCGAACTGGGCAAAACGGTCGATATGGCGGACCTCGCGCGGATCAATGTACTCCTCTGGGTTGAACCCCTTCACCTCGCATGCAATCCGCGTGGTGAAGGGGCTGGCATCAAAGCGGGTGATCGGGCCGGCGCCCGACCGGCCCGCCTTGAGACCTTCCCAGTAGGCCGCTACAGTGTTCCCGAGCGGTGTGATCGCGCCCAGCCCGGTAACGACTACCCTACGTCTCGACATGTTCGCCTCTTACTCGGCGGACTTGGACTCGATGTAGCTCACGGCCTGGCCCACCGTGTTGATCTTCTCGGCATCCTCGTCGGGAATCTCGACCGAGAACTCCTCCTCGAATGCCATCACCATCTCGACCTTGGCCAGCGAGTCCGCGCCCAGATCATCGAAGCTCGCAGCGGGCGTCACCTCATCCTCGCTCACCTTGAGCTGCTCAACAATCACTTTACGCACGCGCTCAAACACTGACTGATCCATTTGGTATACCTCCTCCATCCATCGACGCGGGAGTGGTGCCCGCGTTGTTCCCTTTAGGGCCCGTGCTCGGCGGCTTGGCCTCCTCACGGGCGCTCCTCCGGGATCCATCCAGAAGTAGCTCCGGATGGATGCTCTGCACTGGAGCCATTCAAGTCAGGAGCGTCTCATGACCCGCTGCGGCTCGCACCGAAACGGCCACGGCGCGTCCTCTCCTCCCGTCAAGGCTCCCGCGCTTCACTACTCCGACATGAGCATCCCACCGTCGATTCCGATCGTCTGTCCGGTGAGATAAGACGCATCGTCGCTGGCCAGGAAGGCCACGACCTTTGCCACGTCCTCCATCGTTCCGGCGCGGTTGAGCGGGATGCGCTCTAGCCAGGCCTTCTTCACCTCGTCCGAGAGAACATGCGTCATCTGCGTCTCGATGAAGCCCGGGGCGACGGCGTTCACCCGGATATTGCGGCCGGCCACTTCCTTCGCCACGGACTTGGTCAGGGCGATCAGGCCGCCCTTCGATGCCGCGTAGTTGGCCTGTCCAGCCTGGCCCATCCGCCCGACCACGGACGCGATGTTGACGATGGCTCCCGAGCGCTGCTTCAGCATCACCTTGATGGCTGCCTTGGTGCACAGGAATGCGCCCTTCAGGTTGATATCCAGCACGAGATCCCAGTCCTCTTCACTCATGCGCAGGAGCAGACCATCGCGGGTGACACCGGCGTTGTTGATGAGCACATCCAGGCGGCCCCAGTTTTCAACCGCCTGAGCGACCATCTTCTCGGCGTCCTCGAACCGGGTGACGTTCGCCTCGACAAAGACCGCCTGGCCGCCCTTCTGACGGATCATCTCGACGGTCTCCTCGCCGCCAGCGATGTTCAAATCGCCGATGACGATGTGGGCGCCCTCGCCCGCGAAGAGAAGGGCTATCGTTCGGCCGATGCCGCCACCGCCACCGGTGACGAGCACAACCCGATCTTTGAAGCGCATTCCTGCCATCCTTCCAGAAACTCCGTGATGCGTGTAGGGGGAAACGCAGGGAAAGAGAGCGGGGGCTCTTCCCCGTAGTCCATCCACACCTCACATCTGATATCTCACGCGCTACGCCTTGCGCAGCTCCTCCGCAGTGGCGGCGATGCTGTCCACATCGCCAGCCTGCAGCGTGCGGGTCTCAGGCGCGATGCGACGCACCAGGCCGGAGAGCACCTGGCCCGGGCCTACCTCCACGAAGGTGGTGACTCCATCCGCCGCCATTCGGCGCACGGAGTCCTCCCAGAACACGCTGCCGGTTATCTGTTGCAGCAAGGCGGTTCGAATGCTGGAGGCGGTTTGAACCGGCTCGCCGTGGACATTGGCCACGACCGGTATGCGTGCGTCCGAAAGGGACGTGGTGTTGAGCACCTCGGCCAGCCGGTCGGCTGCCGGCTGCATCAGCGGCGAGTGGAAAGCACCGCTGACGTTGAGCGGAAGCACGCGGCGGGCACCGCGCTCCTTGGCCAGGGCTCCGGCGCGCTCCACGGCGGCCGTCTCCCCCGAGATGACTATCTGGCCGGGGGCGTTGTAGTTCGCACCCACCACCAGGCCATCCACCTCCTGACAGATCGCATCGACCTGCTCGCGGTCGAGACCCAGGATGGATGCCATTGTGCCGCCGACGGCCGTTCCCGCCTCCTCCATGAAAAGGCCACGCTGGCGCACCAGGCGCACGCCGTCAGTGGGCGTCAGCGCGCCGGCGCAGACCAGTGCGGTATATTCACCCAACGAGAGCCCCGCCGTGACGGCCGGGAGCGCGTCGCCCGCCTGGCCCAGAGCCTCGCGGAGCGCGATGAGCGCGGCTACGCTCGCGGCCAGAATGGCCGGCTGCGCGTTGCATGTGCGCGTCAGCTCGTTCTCGGGGCCCTCGAAGCAGAGGCGCACCAGATCGATACCGGCAGCCTTGCTCGCGGCATCCATCCACTCGCGGACGGCGGGAAAGGCATCGTAAAGGTCACGGCCCATCCCGACGCGCTGAACGCCTTGGCCAGGGAAAATGAAAGCGGTCTTGCTCATTGTGGCAGGGGTACTCCGGTTCAGGTTCATATCAGCTCGCGGAACCCGGTGGCTCGCGGAGGGTGCTATGCTGGGGTTGCCTGCTGCCGCATGGCGGGAGTATCAGTCCACCGAAGAGTGCAGGCAGCCCAGGTGAGGCCAGCGCCAAAGCCAACGAATGCCAGGAGGGCTCCATCCTTCAGACGGCCCTCGCGGCGCGCGCGGTCCAGGGCGAGGGGCACCGACGCGGCGGAGGTGTTCCCGCACCGGTCGACGTCCGACACCACGCGCTCCCACGGAATCTCCAGTCGGCGCGCCGCGGCATCCATGATGCGAATGTTCGCCTGATGCGGAACGAGGAGATCCAGGTCCTGCGGGCCATAGCCTGCCTTCTGCAGCGCTTCCAGCGTTCCATCTGCCAGAGCGCGGACGCCGAACTTGAACACCTCGTTACCGTTCATCTTGATGTAGTGCTCGCGGTTGGCCACCGTTTCCGCGGAGGCTGGCCGGCGCGACCCGCCAGCCGGCATCCGCAAGAGGCTAGCGCCGCTCCCGTCGCCGCCCATCGTGAACGAGAGGAAGCCCCGTCCTTCCGGCACCTCGCCGAGGATTGCTGCACCGGCGCCATCGCCGAAAAGGACGCACGTTGTGCGGTCCGTGAAATCGGTGAGCCGGGTAAGGGCATCGGCGCCGATCACCATCACGTGGCGATAGAGGCCGGTGGCCACGAACTGAGCCCCCACGGTGAGGCCATAGACGAAGCCAGAGCAGCCGGCGCTGAGATCGAAGCCGGCAACACCGGTGGCGCCGATCGCGTGCTGGACGATATTCGCCGTGGCGGGAAAGGGCATGTCCGGGCTGAGAGTGGCCACGATGATCAGATCCAGGTCAGTAGGCTCGAGGAGTGCGTCGGCAAGCGCCCGACGCGCGGCTTCCACGGCCAGGTCCGAGGTGGCCTGGTCGTCAGCGACGATGCGACGCTCGCGGATGCCGCTGCGCGTGCGAATCCACTCGTCGCTCGTGTCTACCATGCGTTCCAGGTCAAGATTGGTCAGCACGCGCTCGGGCAGGTAGCTGCCAAGGCCCACAATACCTACAGGTCTGGCGTTATCTCTCATCCTCACTCCGCATGTTCCAGTGGATCAATCCAACCGGCTTGGTCGCGCCGAGGAGGCGGCTCGGCCGCTTCAGCCGCTCCGAGATCAGTGGGCGCGGTTCAGGAGACCGCGCTCAGCGAGCATCGTGTTGATGCGGCAGACCATCTTCTGCTCAACGGCCACTGCCGCCACGCGAATGGCGTTTGCCACCGCCTTGGCATTGGAGCGACCGTGGCCGACGATGCACACGCCACGGATCCCCAACAGCGGCGCACCGCCATACTCGGAATAATCCATCCCCTTGGCCACTTCCCGGCGGAGGGTGGGATCGGGGATGCGCTCCAGGATCAGCTCGGCAAGCCCCTCGGCCACTTTGAGGATCGTGTTGCCCACGAAGCCATCGCAGATCACCACGTCCACGGCGCCCCGGAAGAGGTCCTTGCCATCGATATTGCCGGCGAAATTCAGGCCGGCGTTCTGAAGCAGGGGGAAGGTTGCCTTCACCAGTTCGTTCCCCTTGGATGCTTCTTCCCCGATGCTAAAGAGGCCCACCTTGGGCGAGGGAATGCCGAGGATATGCTCCGCATAGACCGCGCCCATCACGGCAAACTGAACCAGGTTGTGCGCGTCGCAGTCCACAGTGGCCCCGGCATCGAGAATGACGGCCTGCCCATGCCGGGTGGGCATTGGCGAGGCGATGGTCGGCCGGCTGATCCCATCAATCCGCCCGATTCGCATCGCCGCAACGACCATGGCCGCTCCGGTGTGGCCGACAGCCACGAGGGCATCTGCCTCTCCGGAGCGAACCAGGTCGCCGGCAACTACGATTGAGGCGTCCGATTTGCAACGTACCGCGGCCGCGGGTGGCTCGTCCATCCCGATCACCTGCGACGCATGGTGAACGCGGATGCGCCGGTTGTGGGGATACTGCTCCAGCTCCGCACGGACTCGGTCACCATCCCCGACGAGGATGATCTCCGCCCCTTCGAGAGCTTCAGCAGCCTGCACGGCGCCCTTTACCAACTCTTGAGGCGCGAAGTCGCCTCCCATGGCATCAACGGCGATGCGCATTCATAGCCCCCTGAACGCCCGGGAACGGAAGACGCTTGCAGCGCGGCTTCACTACAACCGGGCCGGTGTGTGACATCCCGAACACCAGGCCGCGTCCGTAAGACGCAAGCGCTACGCTTCCTACTCCTTCTCCTCTGTCTTCACCTCAATGACGCGGCGGTCGTTGTAGTATCCGCAATGACGGCACACATGGTGCGCCAGGCGCGGCTGGCGGCAGCGGGGGCAGGGGGAAACCTCTGGCAGCTTCAGCTTCCAATGTGTTCGCCGGGAATCGCGATTAGATTTCGATGTCTTCCTCTTAGGTAGCGCCACAACAAAGCTCCTTTCCCAACTCAATGACCCCGGGCTCGGACGCCCGGCGGGACAATGCCTCTTCAGGGATGGCGCCCGGAATCCCCGGGCCCGGCTCTCGTTCGGCTGGTACCTGCGCCGCAAGAACAGCTGCGTGTGCCAGCGAACTACTCCTCTCCCTCTTCTTCGCTCTCTTCCAACAAGGCACGCAAGCCCGCCAGCCGCTCGTCAATCTCGGCCACCGGACATTCGCACGGCCCCTCGTTGAGGTTCTTGCCGCACGTCGGGCAGAGGCCCTGGCATGCATCGTCGCACACCGGTGCCATCGGCACGGCCAGCGAGAGGTGCTGCCGGGCCAGTTCGCCCGTATCGAGGGTATAATCCTCGACAATCGTGCTTGGCTCGCCTTCGATCTCCCAGTGGGCCGCGCCGCGCGCATCGATTTTCGGGAGGGGAAACTCCTCCTCGATCTGCGCTTTGACCGGTATAAGCACCTCCTTCAAGCAGCGCGCGCACTCCGCGACCACCGTCGTGGCCAGATCGCCGCGCACCAGAAGGTGGTGGCTGGTGTTGGTCAGCGTCAGCTTTCCATGGATCGGGGCAGTACACCGGAAATCGGCGTCTGCCGGACACGGCTCATTGATATCCACCGTGACCTGATGGCCCACCCGGTGGATGATCTCAGAGATTTCAAGTTTCATGCGCATCACCCCAGCGAGTGGCCGCCAGCGACAGCCTGTGATGACCGGGCGCTGGGGCTTCGCCACACCCATGAGAATGCCCACTTGCCCATTGCGCAGGAAGCGATAAGAGCAACCTCCCGCTCGCAGGCACCGTGCCAGCGCCAGCCAGGCACGGTGGGCATTCTTCAATTACGCCTGGCGGGCGCCGACGACCTCCGCGGTTTCGCGGGCGATGACTAGCTCCTCGTTGGTCGGAATGACCAGAGCGCGCACACCTGATCCCGGTGCGCTGATCTCCCGCTCGCCGGAGCGCACTGCGTTGCGCTCGGGATCGAAGCGCAGCCCCAAGAAGCTGAGGCCCGTGCAGACCCGCTCGCGCACGTACGGGTCATGCTCACCGATCCCGCCGGTGAAGACGATCGCATCGACGCCGCCCATCACGGCCGCATAGGCACCCGCGTATTTCAGAACCCGGTAGCAGAAGATCTCGAGCGCCAGGCGCGCGCGTGCGTCTCCCTCCGCGATTCGGGCGTGGATGTCGCGCATATCGTTGCTATAGCCCGACATGGCGAGCAGACCGCTCTTCTTGTTGAGCGCGTTCATCACCTGGTCGGCGGTCATTCCCGTGCGTTCGCAGATGTACGGCACGATGGCCGGGTCAATGTCGCCAGCGCGGGTCCCCATCACCAGGCCCTCGGCCGGCGTGAAGCCCATGCTGGTATCCAGCGACACGCCTCCCTGCACGGCGCTCATGCTGCATCCGTTGCCCAGGTGGCAGGTGATCAGGCGGAGCGTCTCCGGGTTTCGGCCTTCGCGCGCCAGCCACTCTGCTGCCCGCTCGCTGACATACTTGTGCGAGGTGCCGTGGAAGCCGTAGCGGCGCACGCCATACTCCTCATACCACTCATAAGGCACCGCGTAGAGGTAGGCGTGGCGGGGCATCCGCTGATGGAATGCCGTATCGAACACAGCCACCTGGGGTGTTCCAGGCATCAGCTTTTGGCAGGCCCGGATGCCCACCAGATTCGGCGGATTGTGGAGCGGCGCCAACTGGGCGCACGCCTCAATCGCTCCCGCCACCTCGGGCGTCACCAGCGCCGCGCTGGAGAAGCGCTCGCCGCCATGCACGACGCGGTGGCCGATGGCGCCGATCGCGTCGAGCGAGGCGATCACGCCTTGCCCCGGATCCGTCAGTATCTCGGCGACGCGGGCGAGCGCCGTCGCGTGGTCCGGGAGGACCACGGGCGTCTTGGCGGCTTCCCGGTTCGCGGGCCGATAGTCGATGGCGGCATCAACCCCGCCCCGCTCGCCGATCCGGTCGGCCGTGCCGCGAGCAAGGACCGACTCATCCGCCATGTCAAAGAGCTGGAACTTTAATGATGAACTGCCCGAATTTAGCACCAGAATTAGCACGAGTCACCCTCTTTACGGAAGCGCACCCTGGAGCCCGCGGCAGCCGTGCGGTCGGCCAGCCGTTACTGCTCCTCGTCCTCGCGCTCCGCCTCTTCCGTCCGCTGCTCTTCCAGTCGCGCCTGCCCCCGCTCGATGGTGGCCAGGATCCGCCCGACGAAGACGTGAAGCCCATCCAGGACTTCACTCGCGTAGTCGTCGGCGCCGCGGCGCACGTCGCGCTCGTAATCATCGGCCGCGCGCTTCTTCTCGCGCATGTAAGCATCTGCCTCGGCGCGAATGCGCGCGGCATCCTGCTCCGCCTGCGCGATCAGCGCTTGCGCGCGCTCCGCGGCTTGCCGAACGATGTCGTTCTGGCTTACCAGCAGCGCTGCCTGGTTGCGCGCGTCCTCGATGATCCGGCTGGCCTCTTCGCGCGCATCGCCGATGATACGCTCTTGATCGGACTGCACCTTCCGGGCTTGACGCACCTCGTCCGGCAGCGACGCGCGGATCTTGTGCGTCAAGGTGAAGAACGTATCCTTGTCCACGAAGTGCGCCTGGTTCATCAGGCCGGGGCGGTGTTCTATATACTCTTCGAGGCGATCCAAGAGCTTGAGTACATCATTGCCTCGATAGTCGTCAGACATGAGCGACCTATCCTCCTGCCAGCCGTACCCAGAATAATAGCAGAGAACCTACGCATGTGCAAGCGCTTCGCGTAGCGTGTCACGAGATCCGCAGGCGGGTTCGGCGCGCGCGGCAGGCCGGCCGGCACATATCCGCACCGCGAGAGGCGCGTGATGCCTTACGGATTTCCCTTCACCCCTCGCTTGCCAGCCTCTCACGCAGCCGCCGGAGCACCGGAGCTGGAACCAGGTCCGAGATATCGCCCCCCAGCTTGACGATTTGCTTGGCCATGCTGGAGCTGAGAAACGAGTACTGGCTGGCCGTGGTCATGAACACCGTCTCGACGCCCGGGTTCAGCTTCCGGTTCATCTGCGCCATTTGGAACTCATATTCGAAATCAGATACCGCGCGCAGGCCCTTGACAATCACCTGCGCCCCCAATTGGGCAGCCAGATCTACCAGCAGCCCGGGAAAGGCAACCGTCTCCACGTTCGAGAGATGCTCGGTACTCTCCCGGATCATCGCGACGCGCTCGTCCATATCGAAGAAGGGGTGCTTCTCCGGGTTGACCGCAACCGCGACGATCACCTCCGTGAAGAGGCGTGCCGCGCGCTCGATCACATCTAGATGCCCGTTGGTGATCGGGTCGAAGGTGCCCGGGTAGATCGCCTTCACTCTGCCCCCAGTTCGTAACTGCTCAATGTTGTCTCTCCGTACACACGTTCCGAGCGCAGGACCAGGCAGCCGCTCTCACTCGGGATGGCGACGCGCCGCGAGTGCTGGATCGTCACCAGTGCATCCGCCGCGAGAAGGCCCCGCGCGTTTCCCAAGGCAGCCAACACCTTCTGCGGTGCCTCCAGATCCTCGTAGGGCGGATCGGCAAAGACCAGATCAAAAACCTCGCCTGCTTGCTCCAGGAGCGCGACCGCCTGCACGGCATCGCCCTGGTGAACCCGCACGGCGCCCTCGGGCAGATCGCCCAGCACCCGCAGGTTCTCGCGGATCACGGCGACGCCTTGCCGGCTCTTCTCCACCAACACGGCACGCGCCGCGCCCCGGCTCAGCGCCTCGATCCCCACGGCGCCGGTGCCCGCGTAAAGATCCAGGAAGCGCGAGCCAACAACGCGCGTGCCCAGAGCCGCAAACCAACTCTCGCGCACGCGGTCTGTTGTCGGGCGAACGCCCGGCCCCTTGAACGATTTCAGGATCCGCCCTCTGGCACTTCCGGCAATGATGCGCACGTCCGGCTTCCCATCCACCCCAGTCTGCCCGCGGCTGCGCTGTGAGCCACTCCGCGTGGTGAAACAGGGAACCTGCTTCAGAAACGCCCGGCAAAACCTTATCCCACGACGACGGCGGCGGACGCGCGATCCGCCTCGGCGAGGGCGCTGCGCAGGCCGGCGTGTTCCGGATGCTGCAACTCCGGGTCGGCCTTGATAATCTCCTGTGCCACCGCGCGCGCCTCTTCCAGCTCTCGCGCGTCTCGGAGTACATTGGCGATGCGCAACTGCCCCACGGCGTCGAACCCATGCTGGCGGGTGCCATACACCTCGCCCGGACCGCGTATCTTCAGGTCCTCCTCCGCGATCTGGAAGCCGTCTGTCGTTTCCACCATCACCTTCATGCGCCGCTGCCCGTCACTGAGACCCTGGCTATCGCCCAGGCCGGGCGCATCCGGGTTGCTGCGCGGGTCGGTGATGAGCAGGCAGAAAGAGCGGTGCGTGCCGCGGCCCACGCGCCCACGCAACTGGTGAAGTTGCGCCAAGCCGAAGCGATCGGCATCCTCGATCACCATCACCGTGGCGTTGGGCACATCTACCCCCACCTCGATGACCGTCGTCGCGGTGAGGAGGTCGATCTCGCCCGCTCGGAATGCCTCCATCGTGGCGGCGCGCTCAGCCGTCTTCATCCTCCCGTGGAGCAGCCCGATACGGCGCTCGGGAAACACCTGGCGCAGCATCTCTGCCTTGGCAACCGCCGCCTCGGCGTAGAGCTGGTCCGACTCCTCAATCAGCGGGCAGACATAGTAGGCCTGCCGCCCTTCCCGAAGTTGATCGCGCAAAAACTCGAAGACGAGATCGCGGTCTGTCGCGGGAAACCACTGCGTGGTGATCGGCTGTCGGCCGGGAGGGAGCTGATCGATCACGGAGAGATCCAGGTCGCCATAGAGCGTCAGCGCCAGCGTTCGCGGGATCGGCGTCGCGGTCATCACCAGAAGGTCCGGCACGGTGGCGGAGTGGCCCTTCTCCCAAAGCGACTGCCGCTGTAGCACGCCAAAACGATGCTGTTCATCGACAATCACCAGCCCAAGCCGGGCGAAGCTGACATCCTCCTGGATGAGCGCGTGCGTGCCAACCACGAGGCCGGTCTCGCCCGTGCGCAGGCGGGCGCGGACCGCATCGCGGTCCTTCTCGCCGCCACTTCCTGTGAGAAGGTCCACCACAATCCCCCTGGGGCGGAAGAGCCGCTCCAGGTTCAGAAAATGTTGCTCGGCCAGGATCTCGGTCGGCGCCATCAGCGCCGCCTGATACCCGTTGCGCACGGCAGCCAGCGCCACCGCCGCAGCGACTGCCGTCTTGCCGGAGCCCACATCGCCTTGCAGGAGGCGATGCATCGGCCGAGGTTCCTGCATATCCGCGCGGATCTCTTCGAGCACGCGCGCCTGTGCCGGCGTGAGCTCGAAGGGGAGCATCTCGCCAATCTCGGCGAGGATCTCCTCTCCCACACGGAAGGCGATGCCTGGGTGTGATACCGCCGCCACCTTCCGCGCGGCCAGCCGAAGCTGCACCCGGAAGAGCTCCTCAAAAACCAGGCGCCGCCGGGCTGCCTCGCACGCTTCCCATGTTTCAGGGAAGTGGATGTCGCGCAACGCCACAGGCAAACTCACCAGCGCGCATCGCTCTCGCACGCTCGCGGGCAGCGAGTCCGGCACCCTGGCCGTCAGCTCCATCAGGCCGAAGAGAACGTTCCGCACCACCTGCTGGCTGAGCCCCTCGGTGAGCGGGTAGATGGGCACGATCCGCCCCATCCCCGCCAGGTCGTTCCCGGTGACCACTTCGCATTCTGGGTTGAGGATCTGCACGGCGCCAAACCGCCGCTCCACCTTCCCATAGGCGACCAGGTGCGTGCCAACGGGGAACCGCTTCTCCATGTAGGGCTGGTTGTACCAGGTGAGGTGGGCCGACCCGCTATCGTCGACCAGGAGGACTCTCGTGATCACCAGGCCGCGGCGTCGCTCGGTAGAGGCCCCGGTGACGCGGCCAGACACCAGTGCCGCGGCTCCATGCGAGAGGAGACGGATTGGGCTGAACCTCCGCCGGTCCTCGTAGCGACGAGGCAGATGCCAGAGCAGATCACGCGCTGTGCGCACGCCAAGGCGCTCGAATGCTTCGGCGCGCCGTGGCCCCACTCCCTTAAGGTACTGCACCGGGGAGTCGAGCGCGGTAGCGCCGCCCGTGGCATAACCCACGGAATGGGGGGGGGTGCCCCTCGATCTCCCAGCCCGGATATGTGACGTTCGCCCGAGGGGCTGCCGCTCCACCGGAGAAGACTCCCTTCGGAACCCCCTTATTATACTGGCGCCTCTATGCCTTGTCAAGGCGAGCCCGAGGTGGCCTCGCCTGCGGGGGCCCCAGCCCGGAACGCCACACCCTCCTGCCGGCGCCTACCACGCACCTGCGCGGAGGAGGTGCCGACGGGCCTTTGCAGGCACAAAAAAGGACGGCTCCGCGCCGTCAATCTCAGTATAGCACGGATCGCCTGTGCTGTAAAGGCGCTGTCGTCTGGAGAGCGCGCGGGGGATTGACAAACAAATACCTACGTAGGCTATAATAAGGCGAGCTTGGGCTACTGCCCCCTGGAGGCGAACGGTGTCACCGCCACCTTGCACCCAAGTCTATGCTGCCGTTGCGCTGTTTTGCTTCCTGCTCCTCGCAGGTGCCGGCACGTTCCTGCGCCGCCGTCTGCCCGCGCCTCCGCCGCCCCTCCCCGTCATATCCGCCTCGGCTCCCGCCAAAGCAGAAGTGCATCCCTCGGCTCGTCTGCCCAGCAAGGAGATCCCGGTCGCTCCCGTGCCGGACCGCCCGCCGGTCGTTGTCCACGTTGCCGGCTGCGTGCGCCAACCCGGTCTCTACTCCTTCCCGGAAGGAGCCCGTGTTTACGACGCGATTAAGCGCGCGGGGGGCGCCAAGGAGGGCGCCGATCTGGATGCGATCAACCTGGCGGCGTGCCTGCGCGATGGCGTCCAGGTCTACGTGCCGCGCAAGAGCGTTCAGCAGGCGCAGAGAGCACCCACCGTGCGCGTGTCACGCTCACAGCGTGGGGATGGGGCCTGGATAGCCCCAGAGTCGATTCGCCTGGAGCCGCTTCCGCCTGCTCCGGCCGGGCGCATGCCCCTGGAACGGCATGAACCCGCGCCGGTGCCCCCCGCGCGCGAGGAGGACACGCCGCCGCGAGCGGAGCGCCCTGCCAAGATCCGTGATCCTTCAGAGGGCCGGGTCAACATCAACACCGCCGATGCGCTTGAGTTGCAGCGTCTCCCACACGTCGGACCGGCGATTGCCCAGCGCATCCTGGAGTACCGGAAGGAGAACGGCCCCTTCCGCTCGGTGGATCAACTCCTGGAGGTCCGAGGCATTGGTGAAAAGTACCTGGCCCGGCTCCGCGATCTCGTCGAGCTGTAGTGCCCATGCGGTTTGGGCCGCTGGTGCGCCGGGGAAGAGGGGAGAGAGCCGTGGTGGAAGGGAGACGCGATGGGCCAGCAGGATCGAAGAGAGACCCGCCACACGCTACTTCCGGGCAAGGTGGAACGGGGCGAGGAGATCGATACGATCAAGCGCGGCCTGCCGGCGGAGGAGACGGCGGTCCGGCAGGCGATTGGCGCCGCTGAATCGGGCAAGTCGCCGGGCGTATCGATTGCTCAGACAGCGGAGGAGATCGATACCGATACGCCCCAGGAGCCGCCCGAGGGCGACGTGGCGGATGGTAG
>Ga0209204_1001178_pt1 | contig 25373 bp, 29 predicted proteins | sample AD_JPNMR2_MetaG_FD_184425 | JGI IMG/M metagenome (GOLD analysis project Ga0209204, IMG submission 184425) | Active sludge microbial communities of municipal wastewater-treating anaerobic digesters from Japan - AD_JPNMR2_MetaG (SPAdes) (version 2) | ecosystem: Engineered > Bioreactor > Anaerobic...
AGAATGAGTGTTAGCCTCCCTTGGATTAACATAAATCTTTTCATCGGAAACCTTAAAATAGTTAAGGTAGGCTATTCCGGTAGCGGGAGTATTTGAGGGAAGATTCTCCACATACATATTGATAACCTGCCCTGCGACCTTATGCTCACCATAAACAATCGGGACAGGAGTATCTGGTGAAAAAGAGTTTTCCGTCAATTCCCAGGAGTATGTCGGGCTTTCTTTCTCCCCAAAGGGGACAGTAGTCTCAATGGGAAACAAAACCGACCCCAACATTGACCCAATAGAAAATCCTACTGATACAGCAACAATCGTTGCCGTGATACCCAATCCAACAGCAGAAGCGATTTGACCGGCAGCAAGTGCGCCAACGACTCCACCAATCAGCGGTGCGAACATTGCCTCGACTACTGGTAGAAAAAGAATCGCCTGCCCGTGGTAAACCATCTTACTACGAAACTTTTCAGGTGGGATTATTTTACCGAAAGAAACGGCGTAGCATTTCTCCGGGACAGAAGGGTTAAGCCGTCGGACTTCAAGAAATACATCTTCAATATATGACCCTCGTTTTACCAGAACTTTGGTGGAATAAAAGTTTTTGACAGAGAACGGTTCAGGGTAAAACCTTATGTTAACAGTTAAGAATTCATTTTTTTCTGTAGAAACCATACCTTATCCCTCGCTGAAACCGTTGGATTACCACGCCACGGCGTTGTTCTGCATGGATAAATTGTTGCTGACTGATTACAATTCCGACATGATATGTCTTATCAAACTTAAATAAAACAATATCGCCAGGCTTTTTTTTATGAGAAAAGACCGGGTAAAATGACTTAGAAAACAGTTCTACTGCCCGGTCAAATTTCCCCTGGTTGTCAAAATCTTTACGGTATATATCGGGCAACTTCTCTTTATAGACTTCTTCATAAAACTTTAGAACAAGTCCAATACAGTCAATTCCATCAACACCCCTTCCACCCCTACAATACTTTGTGCCAAGATATCTCTGAACAAATCCAATCATACTTTCCATATTCTTCGTCCCGGTACACCTGGAAACCCTCCAAACCGTGCTTGGTTCCCACGAAGGATACAGTCAGACAAATTTTTTCGACAGAAGGTTTGTCCTTCGGGCTCCTCGCCCGTGTATCCACATTCAATACTTTTATAGGTCCATGCGCAGTATGACCGAAGAAACCTGCGAAATGGTAAAGATACAGAGAAAACGTCCAGCGCAGGAATACAGATAAACTGGCATTCAGCAGGAGAAATTATACAAGAATCAACCACAAAGTGGTCTACAAGATGGCTATCTTCTTCTTCGACGAGTTCCGGGAAACATGTTCGAACTATAAGCGGTCTACCTCTAAACCCATCGTAGTTTTCTGCAAACGACCCAATATATCTTGAAGCATTGGCAATACTGATATTAACTCGTGGGAGACTTCCTTCAGAGGTTTCCTCAACCTGTTCCATTTTGACGGGAAAGGCTGTATATGTTTGTGACTGAAAAACAAGGTTTTCCTGGTGGTCGGTCAGGCAAACCATTTCCGTATCGGAATAGAACAACTGGTATAGGTGAACAAGAGCGGACCCGCTAAGCGCATTGAAAACCTCAATGCTTGACAGATTTTTCATAATACCTCTACAAGTTCCCAATCGTGGTATTCCCACAGACTTGGTGCGACTTTCGTGTCGGTCAAAGTATCGCTATTAGAAGAAACCCGGAAATAAAAGTCATAACTCACGCTAAACTCTACACCATTTTGTGGCGGAGAAGAAAAAGTTAACATCCCATACTCCGAGATGATATAAGATGGCAGGGATTCTGAGCAGGAAACTGCAACGCTGGTGACGTCAATTCTGGTTTTATACTCTCTCCACGCATCATAATAGTCCTTATACAACTGGAACTCAGTCGTAGTCCCATCCCCAGTAAAAGAACATACTGCGCTGTGGTCAAAAGGGTCCTTAAGAAGAAACACTTTCGCTTGTCCCATTGCGGCAGAATTGAAAAAGGAAATCACTTCATTCCGCTGTTCCTCATTCATCAATGACCAGGCGAATTTCCATCTTCGTCTTGGCCGTGTCCACCGTTGCCGTCTGTCCACCACACCGTTTTCGTATTCAGTGATTACTGTATTCCAATCCCAGTATCGTTCAACTGGATTACGAATGTAGTAATTAACCGTAGAGAATATCTCCTGTTCCATGCTCAACTCCTTCGAATCGGATGGTTTTCTTTAACTGCCATCTGAATAGATGAGGCGATAGCAGAACGGTTTTTGAGAATAAACTCTACTGCAGATTGAGTATCAATCGCAGAGATGTTAAAATGCAAGTTAACATTTGCAGGATTGATATGCCCTGTCCCAGCCCCGGAAGAATCCAGCCTGGCGATTAGTTCTCTGGTTTTCCACTGGGGGACAACGAGTTCACCCGCATGTGCAAGGATTGGAACTACTCCACCATGCTGAAACGACGGGACTTCGACTGGCGCAATAGTAGCGCCCATTGCTTGTTCATACTGCACATTAAGTCCAGCTGGGAATGGGGTTTGACCGCCAATCCTCAAAAAGGAGAATATCCACATAATAATTCTCGATGCAAGAATCTGCATTGCGAGTTTAACCAGCGTTTCCCAAACCATCTGCGTCAATCTACGAATCGCCGAACCAAAAGATTTCACAAAAGAGTTAGTGTGAGTTAACACACCGGCGAAAGATTCCGCAAAAGCCTCAGGTATGCCAGAAACAACATCTTTAATTGCATCTCCAATTGATGGTAAACTGCGGTTAATCGTCACTCTTATCCGTTCAAGATTATTTTCCCAATCAGTGTACCACTCAGGCTGAGGTTTCTTTTCTTTCTGCCGCCCAGCCTCAAGCAGGCTGAAAATATCTGAAAAATATTCGGGGTACGCAACCATAAGTTCATTAGCCGCTTTTTCCAGGGCATCAATACGGATTCTTCCTTCTTGCTGGTAAATCTCAGCACGACGAGACAGTTCCTTCTCAAGTAGGGAAGCAATTGCGTCTTCCGTCTCTTCCACCCTGGTGAGAATTTCCTCTTCACTCAAATCTTCGTTTAATAAAACTTTTTCCTTGTAGTCTTTATAGATATCAATGAGTTCAGTATACCCCAACAATTCAACTTTGACCTGGTCATCTTTTCCTTTAATCCTTTCTTTCAACTCTTTTCTATCAAACTCTCTAACACGGTGTTCACGTTCACGTTCACGCCGTTGCTCTTCCTGTTCCAGCCGAGTATTCAGTCTGGTAAGTTCTTCCTGATACTCTTCTTCAATTTTCAGTAAATTATCTTTATGCGCCTGATGCAATGTTTCCAGAAAAGCGTTTCTTTCCTGCTGGTTGATAACATCGCGGTTCGCCCAGGTAAGAAAAACAGATTCTTCTTCTTTAAACCGTTCCTCTTCCATCACTCGTTCAGTCTCTATACTCCGGGCGAGGTTTCTCTTGTAATCTTCTGCGTCCTGCTCTCTTAGCTCTTTTGCAGCAAGAATCCTTTCTCGTTCCGACTTGAGTAACGCCAGCTGCGTTTCCCGCTGAAACTCAATGAGCCGTGCAGGAATGGTTTCTTTCAACTGCTCTTTCAACAATAGCGCTACAGTTTCGGCTTCCATTGTTCCGACTTGAGCAAGCTTTGCAACTGCCTCATCGGTTCTATTAATCATATCTGTGACTTCGGAGAACACTCGTGGAAGTCTTTCCGCACGAGTGGAAAACTCAAGTAGTAACGAATTAGCTTCACGAAGAATTTCAGCACAACGTTCCTCCAACAAATTTCTTCTGGCTAACAAGTCATTAATCTTTGCTTGAGCGACTTCCTGCCACTGTGGTGTCTGTTTTACTTTCTCCCGCACTCCAGCAATGAGTGCGTCAATAAGTTCAATTTCGGACTGTATCGTCTCCTTTATCCTGCTGGCAGAGACCTGTCGCTGTAGTTCGTCGAAAAACTTGTTAAATTCTTTAGCCACATCTTCAGTCGATGGCATAATTGATGGAACAAACTTTTTCTGAGTCACGGTTTTAAGTTTATCCAGTTGTTTACTTTCCATTTCAGTAAGGGCTTCAAGTTCTTTCAGTATATTTGCCCTTGCCTGACGAATATGGTTAACCAGAAGCGAGCCAATCTTATCAATCGGTCCTGACGGGAGAAGGTTGTATTCCTGTATCACGCGGATACGTTCTTCTCGTGTTCCACTGAGGTCGCTCAATTTTTTGATTAACTCTTGCCGCTTGTGGTATAATAACATCATCTGGTTATATGCAGACTGCGCTTGGCCCAGCCGTTGAAGTTCTGGTAAAGCTTGACGATAAACCGATAAGAGTTCTTTCCATAATGCAGTCTCTCGTTCAAGAGTCTTGACGCTTTCGCTGAGTTGGAGATTAGTTCTACTCATATAAACAGCAACGCCGGCTAAGATTGTTGCTAAGCCCAATAGCGTAGCGTTAAGCGGTGACATCAAAGATAAAATCCCTGATGATATAAACGAGAATTGTTTTAGTGCACCAATAAGAGTGAACAACGCACCAACAACCTGTATTACTCTGCCTGCTACGAGCAAACCAAGAGCGCCAAAAACCGTGAAAAAAGAGATTGCTCGTCTAATTTCTGGCGAAAGAGATGAAAACCAGTGTATCAACTTTGACAAGTGTGTCCCAATAGATTGAAATACCGGAGATAATGATTCCATTAGTTCCATTCCAACGAGACGAAATGTATTTCGCCAGATTATAAAGTTAGCATTGAGGTCAATTACGCGTTTGTTAAACTCTTCGGTTCGCGGAAGAGTCGATCCCCAGAAACTGTCCGCTATACCTTTAAGTTTATTCCAGGTTTCCGCCGACATCTCAAGAATTGGTATAAACTCTTCATACGCCTGGCCGAATACCCGTTGACCGATATATGCCTTATCTTGAGCGTTAGATAATGATTGGTAAACCTCTCGTATCTTATCCCAGAACTCCATCACGCCAATTGGTTGTTGACCAAGCCGAACTGGCGTCATTCCAACCGCAGTCAAGACTTCTCGCACTCTCGCTGCGACCAGCGACGTCCCTTGTCCCGCTGTAAGTAACGCCTGGTAGAAGTTATTCACACCTTTAGTCAGTTGCTGAATTGGCACACCAGCAGATTCAGCGACCATCGCCAATTGTAACCCTTGTTTGATGGAAATATTTGTCCCTGAAATCAATTTGACCATTTCAAGGTTGAACCGCACAGCCTCACGCACAGTAGCGGATATCGCTGCAACCATGACTATTCCAGTCTGTTCAATCTGTTTACCTGTGCGAAGCATAGCATAGCCAAGAGAATGCAGAATCGTCATCCGTTTGAGGTAAACCGCCTGACGGTCTTTCTCGCGATTAAGAGTCTGCTCAACCGCTTTTAGTTCGGTAAATGATAGAGTAGCGAGTTTCTCTTTCTCAACCCCAATGCGTCGAGCAATGTCGGGATGCCTGGTAAGTTCTTTTGAGAGTTTCTCAGCGAGAACAGTTCTTTTTTGTTCATTGGTATTCGCAATAACAGTCATTCTTATCTGGTCAGCAAGCTCACGCAATTGAAGGGTTTTCAATCTGGAGAGTTTTATTTCGGAAAGATTGAGTTGGTCAACAAGTTCTGGGTGGCGTTTAAGTTGTTCTGTAATCCTCTGGATTAACTGGTAACGCTGAGCGTGACGAGAGATTAGGATATTCTGTTTCGCAAGAAAAGCGTCGATATCAGTTTGCGCAACACGGTCAAACTCATTGAGTTTTTTCGCAATATTTTCTTTGTCGTATCCTGCCTTAATCAGCCGTTCCTCAAATTTTAATCGTTCCTCTTGAAATCGCTGCTGTGTCACCGCAGAAACTTCGTATTCCGTTCCAAATGTTGCACCTTTTGCAACAATTTTTCCACTGGTAAGCGTGACTTTTCCAGCTGCACCTTCACCAGCTTGAATGATTTTCTCCAGGTCTTTCTCACTGACACCTTTTGCTTGAGATATCGCTACGAGGAGCTTTTTGACTCGTTCCAATTTATCGGCTAAGTCTTTGTATGCATAAACGAGAGTGGAAACTCTTTCTTGTAACTCTTTCGTATCACGGATGGGTTGTGTGAAGTCTGATAAAATATCAAACTTAATTTTGTATGCCATTTTAGGTCCTATTAAGCCACTCGTCGTCTACTTCTTTACCGTGCAAAGACGAGGGTAAATCCTTCTCACTAATGAATTCGTCAAATACCCGTTTCCCTTCTTGCGACACGATAGCGCCAGCTCCGACTGCAATAGCAACCGCAAGGTTTTTCATTTCTTCTCGCTCTACCAGAAACGACTGGTAGTATAACGCAAAAAACTGGTTCAGGGAGAGGGTTGAGACGACTTTGTCTGGGGAGATGTGGAATTTCCAGGCAACTCTTGCGATTGCTCTGGTAAAGAAATCTCCAGCTGGCTGGCGATTTCTCTCACCTTTTCCAGCAGGTTGTAGGAATGTTTTAACAAAAAAGGGAAATCAATCGCCTCCATTACCTGTTCAATCGCAAAGATGAGAAACCCTGGTGTTTTCCGAACATCTTTGACATCGACTTTTAGCGACTTGCTGATAAAGTAAAGCATCTTCTCCTCGTCGAAAAACATTGTCTCACCCGAGGTGATAAACTGAAGAAACTCCATCGTATCTTTAATGTTTAGTGCGTGAAACCGTAATGGTTTGCCTCGATATTCCGCATCAACATAATCTTTCAAGAAAACGTCGTCTCTTTCACCCATTTCCACCCTCCCTTGCTTTCTGCAATAAGAGTTTCAGGTAACTAACGGTCATTACAAACCGTTTCAATTTAGCACCGAGCCCGTCAATCCGTGCGCTATAAAAGTCCGATATCACATGTTTAATCTGTGGCACGTCGCCCTTGATGTAAAAAAGAAAACAGGGCTGAGTGTTACTCGGCACAGCCGAGGTACATTCAGCCCCGGGTACAAGGTTTAGAACTACTGCAGCAAGATGAATATCAGAAAGATAAACACCTTGCTCATCAAACTTAATCGTTGATACACCTCGCCGAAACGGCTTTTTATCTTCAATCATCAATTCCTCCTTGTATTGGGGTTAGGATTCACTCGCTGGCGTAAACCAGCCAATTGTGCCACTGGTATCATCCCACAATACACGATAAGTCGTTTCAATAATTGCGTCTCCGGTCTTTGAAAACACGAAGTCGCCAAATCCTGTTGCAAAACATTTCGGAAACTCCCAGGTGACAATTGTCCCATCAGCCCGAGTACCGTAAATCTTAATTTTCTTAAACTTGGCTTCTGACGAGGTCGACAATCCTAACCTGCCGGAAAGACCGGTCACTCCTGGCTCGTCCCACATCAACGCAAGGTTTTCGTAAGTCACTTGAAGAAGACGAATGGTTATCTCATATCCTTCAGCAGTCGCAACGACATTAATCGGGTGTAACCGCTGGTCAGCCTCAACATCTCTCGCTGTTCTCGTCTTTCTAATTGTTATACCATCTCTGGTATAACCGACTTCAGTATACTCCTCGCCATAATTCCCAATTAGAACCGTCGCCGGAGATGAAACTAAGAGATTGCTATCGTAAGCCATGATAACCTCCTTCGTGTTAATAACTAAGTATGACTTCTAAATCAATCACTGGTTCACTATAATACATCCCCTCAATTCGTTCCTCATTCCAGGTTATTGCCGAGACCCTGATTCCATAGCCGTAGCCAGAAAGTGAGGCGTGTGGAGATAGTGTCTCAAGAATACTATCAATCAAGTCATCGGTCGAAGCCTCAGCAGATCGAAGGTCAACCATAGAGACATCAACAAGAAGCAGGCGAAGCATCACGGTTGATGGTAGCCATAATCCAGGCTGGTCAGTCTCGTGGTGTTCGCCAGACGCCATTCGCTTAACAATCGCACAAGCAGGACAGTCATTCACACTAAAACTTTTTGGCACACCGTGAGAAAAAATGTTCAACGCAACACCATTAAGATTCTTTATCCCCGCTGAAGCAATGACGTCGCTAATATAATCTTTTACCAGATTAACTTGCTGGATATACTTCATTTCTTTTTCCTTCCACCTTTCCCGTAGACCATACTGAAACTTCGTAATACGCCAGATTCAATACAGTGACGAATGAGATTGACAATCTCGTTCGCAGTCATACCTTTTATATCATCCATCGTGACTCCAGTTTCACGAATCAAGAATTTTATCATAGCATCTGGGTCACGCATATAGACCTCTCTTGCCATAGATGCTGATAAAGCCAGGTCTCGACAAACCTTATTCGAAATACTGTCAACGTCGGACAATTTGACCACTTGACGTATCTCACGAAGGTTACGCAAAACATCTTGTTTTCTGACCGTTTTCAGCACTGGTAATAACACTTCCCTTCTAAACTCAGCCGATGATAATGTTATATCCCATCCTTGAGCCTGATGTCCACGAACCATATCTATAAACGTATGGTATCGTTCGCCGAAATATAGTGGCGGTAAATCAGCCGCATACGGTTCAGTCAGCGAGGTTTCAACAACAATCCCCGCAAGCGAGACTGACCCGTCAGGCTCTGTTTGAAACATTTTACATCTTTCCACTTGAAACCCTTCTTTTTTATCAATTCCAGTCAACTCTCGCCGCATCGTGCCCGTAAACCACATTGGCGATGACCAAGAACCTTCTCTCGTCCAGCCGAGTTTCTTGACTTTCCATTCTCGCCAGTCTTCTGTAGAAAATGCGATTGGCGGGAATTTACCAAAACCTTTTGAAGTAATCTTATCGCTGACCGCACCACGGTATCGCATAGTTAACTTCCCCTCAATTTCTTCCTCAATCCGACCGATTACTATCTGCGTCTGTTTTCCTAAATAGAACCGAAATGTTTCACTAACAACCTTACATTTTGCAATGTGTCGCCGACCTATTAAACCTACAAACTCACGCACGGCTGAGGAAACTGATGCTGACAGCATTCCCGTGTAAAATCCGGTCGCACTATCCCCATAAGTCAACCTGATACCAGTATCTGCCATATTTCACACCAGTTTACTTCAAAACTCAGCGTCGTAGTATTCATCAACCGATTCTTCCCAATCGTCGCCCATAGTGAAAATCTGGTCAACATTGATGTGGTTAGACGTCATCGCGCCTAATCGTGTAACACTGGGCTGGATTATTTCTCCAGAGGAATCCAGTAACGGGACTTTCCCGGAAGCAATTTCTCTCAAAGTAGAAATCGCTCTATCATATCTCGCATGTATCCATGGCTGGTCTTTATCAGTAGAAGATGGTGTATAGGCATCTTTCTGCCAGAAAAACTCAAATAGTTCATACGCAATGGTTTTAATAATCTCGGGGACGGAATCCAGCGGCAGATTATACCTCGCTGAAAGGTGAGAATCAATTATTGCTTCCGCAGAGGAAATCCACCGCTGGACTTTCCCCGAGGATACCGTCCCTCGTTGCACCTGTAACGCAAGTTGCGGATACTCGGATAGCAACATCTCATAATCTATGTAAGCCATATTATGTCAGCACGTTAGTTAACGCATAAATCGCCGTGGAACACACCTCTTTGGGACAGTCTTCCCTCGACACTTTAACATACTGTCCTTCAGGGTCTTCACAATCCCAGACACGAGTATTCCAGTCACGGTAGATGAAGTTCGCTGCCCAAGTGAATGTCTTTGTCGTCCCACGAGGGGCTACGTATACCAGGTAGACATTGTCCGTCCAAACGCTTGAAAGCGACTCAGTGGCGCCTTTCCCGGTCGTGGCATACTGAATATTCGGAACAAGAACGTTGGGGATATCAAACAGCATCCCGATTAGTGAAGCCAGGTTGATATCCTGCTGTTTCCGATTCGGAATCAGCGTCCATACATCTCGCAAAGTAGAATCCATCACCATCACATTCCAGACCTCTTGCGGAATGACAATGGTGTTGGGATAAATCCCGCACTGGTCTTTAAATGCCTGAACCGCATCACGAATATCTGCTTCGATAGTCACACCAGACGCTGCATCCCATTTCGTACTTGGTGTGGTGGAGTAAGAAGCAGCCGCGGCAAGTGTGGCGATAGCATATTCTCTGTTCAGCATAATCTGCCGCTTTAGCCCAAAAGCCGCTTCTTTCACCAGGTCAAACCACTGCCCATAAGCCTCTTTCTGTTTCTCCGTGATAAGGTCTTTCAACGCATGTTCAGTACAGGCGTAAGTACCCTCTGATGGAACCCGTATCACATCATACACACCAGTAGTTGACTTAAACCCGACCTGGTCATCTACCAAGCCAGAAGAGTATTTTGCAAAAACCGCATACTTATCCGACACGCTTTGAACAGGAACTGGCGTCAGCAGTTTTTCTGCGATGAAAGTTTCCGCTGGCGGTTGGTAATCTATGACCAATTTGTCCAGAAGTTTTAAGTTAATGTATGTTGCCATGTTTCCTCCCTCATCTCTTTTTTTTTAGATTATCTGCGGACGAAGTAAAACAGATACCCTCGTCCCATTGGTTCCAGATTCTAATGCAATACCGACGACATAGTATCCCTGCGTGACTGAAGAAAGGTCGCTCACCGACCCTCCAGATACGACCTTACCAGAAGTCGTCGCCACGACATAATCCCCGGCGGATATCATGCCAGCAGCATCTATCTCAGCTATACCATCAATCTGAATCGCAACCGCATCATCATCACCCCACGTCCCGGCTGAGGTAAGATGGTTAAACAGCGTTACCCCAATTACTGCCGCAGACGTTGAAGTCGCATACTCGATTTCAGAAGAGTCGGTAGAAAGTTTCACTACACGATAGGGATAGATATCGCTACCAGTATCGTTAATCCGAGTAATCACAGTTCCAGCCGTATTAGTCTTTCTTGCCATGTTACCTCCTTACAGCAAGTTTTTCGCACGCATTTCCTCATATGCCTGAACGTGGGAAGTTAACCCTCGTTCCTGCATATACTTTTCCACTGTCTGCAACTCTTTATCTTCTTCTGTCAATTCTGTTTTACTCTTTTCTTCAAATGAAACATACTCTGGCAGCGCAGAGAAGATTTCTTTCAACGCATCGTGAATACTCAATTTGCGTTCCTTCCCATCTTCAGAAAAAGTCAATAACTGTGCATCGTTCATTGCTGTCTCAATCAGAACCGCCTTTACCTTTTCTGCATACGCCGGGAGTATTCTTGTCTTGTTCTGTTCCATGAACTTCTCTACTTTCAATAAGATATTTTCGCGGTACAACTCCTGTGTTGTCTTTTCTATCTTTTCAAACCTATCCATATCCACCTCCGGTTTTTCTTTCTGTTTTTCACAGCCAGCAATCACAAGTTTACCAGTCTCATCGCAATAAAGAACTTCAAGGTCTTTCAAATCCTTCATCTCGGGAATATCCATTCCGAGCAACGCCACCGCACGAAGGACTTTCCCATAAACATTTCCATCCTTATCCCTGAAGTTAATGTAAATCTCTGGCGAAAGCCTGCGGTATCCTGAAGCACGGATGATATCAGCAACACGTTTAGGGACGTCTTTGAAATCAGCAATAAGTTTCCCTTTCTCCACACGGAGATTTTCAACCCAGCCAAACGCTGGCAACGATGAATTTAACATTTTCCCAGAATCGGTTATAGCATCATCGCTGAACGATATGTGTCCGAGCGTAATTGGCGGTTTGACTATTTCCCTGAGTCTTGCCCAATTGGAAGCAATTTCATGTAAATCAGATTCGGTTATCTCCGTAGCGCCGTTTTTTACAGGTGAGGCAATTTCCTGGTCAAAAATGTTGACTGTTTCCATAAACTTAGCCGGATACCCATAATCTGGCACGGTCTTTTCCACAACGCCATACTTCCCAGACTTCAATGCAGCAACGAACTCGACCAATGCATCTTTAATTTTTTCCTGTGGAAGCTTGATAATCTCCTGAAGCCTCTTAATAATGTCATTTCTCTGCGAATCCATCAAGGGATAGCCATACTTTGACGCAAATGTGATGAACTCGTTGAGTTTAGCCACAATTTCTTTTTCATCACACTCAATTAATGAATCAAAAAACTCGTCAATCTTTTCATACTGTTTCGCCTGCAACGAAAGTTTGTCAATAAGATTGTCAATCTCGTCAAATGACTCACATTCGTTTATCAGTCTTTTTATCTCATCAAACATAGTTCGCCTCCCTGATTATTGGTATTATACTCACCACTCATCCCCTCTGTCAATAGAATGTAAATCTGATGCAGTAATGTTCCACACAGATTCGCCCGGTAACCGCTTCGCTACATAAGTTTTCCCACGGTAGGAAAACTTTATCAGTGTATCACTATTAATATAGACCACAGTCTTGCCAGCAGTCAATAGCGAAATTCTCGCAACGGTGTTTTTTGTAGGGTTGAGTTTACTTCCAGCGGGTAGAACAAAATTTTTCCAGTTATACTTACTCAAGTCAACTCCAGGGCGAATAACAGCGGGAGTATCTGTTTCCAGTGGGTTAGACTCACATTCAAAAACCTTGTTTCCAATGGTTAACAGATAATATTGTGTTGATGGCGAAGGACGAATGACTATTACAGGCTTACCATCTTTTGTTGTCCGTTTCCACGAAACATAGTGTAACTTCAAGTCCAACATTTCAGTAAACTTGGCTACACCAAGGCTAACCAATTCGTTACGCATGGCTAAAGCCTTCTCAAAGTTACCTTCTTGCCAATACCTCAGACCTTTCGGGACCTTTTCCCTGACTTGCTTCGGAATAGCAGACATACCGTGCGGCGGAAGGTAACCCTTCTCTACTGCACGCTGGCTCAAAACATATGGTGTCTGGTCTTCCGGGTGGATTAAAACCCAATATATCCCACTACGAACATTTTCCGGCTCAGGCTCGTTCCCTGGCGGTAGTATTTCCTTGAGTTCACGAGACAGAATTCGGAAAAACCACCTACCAGACAACCGTTCACCTTGAAAGAAATATTCGTGAAGGTGCGGCTGCTGGCTGCCATACTCCACTATACCCTTATCAGCAATAAGAAACACACCAGGGTAACTTCTTGTTGCTCCGACTTCACCCGGCGGCGAAACACCTTCTACAAAAAGCCATTCTTTGGGTTCAGGCGCTTTCTTTACCGCCTGAATTTCTCCTTCACGGACTATCCCGCTCTTTATTTTGCGTTCACGAATAGTATTGTTTTCAAAATCAATCTTGAACTCGTTTTCGTTAAACACTTTCCTCGCCTCATCTAATGTCATCACAGGCGAGGTCACTGTTTTTGGTAATGACAACAATAGCGTCCAGCCAAGCAGGTCGTATTTCCGTTCAAGCCTTAAGTCACCATGAACACTTTTTCCACGAAAATGTAATTGAATCACATACCGCCATTGATGAGACTCATCTGGCGCAATAAGAAATTCGTCTTCTGAATGTAATAGGAAAAAGTAGGGATAATAATGGATTGCCCCTTTACCTTTAGTCGCAAGAATTTCGTCTTCAGTCAACCGATGAAGTGAAGAAACAGCCTCAACCAGATTCATATTCATCTCCGAGATATATTAACGAGCCGTCGTTTATACGATAGTATCCCTTCTCTCGTTTTCGCCCACAAACCAATAGCTTAGTGATACCGCTCTTCGCCAGATGAACCTCTCGTTCAGATAACCGTATCACAGGCACAACTGCGGATTTAACAACTTCCTTAACAACTCTTCTGACTTCTTCCGGGCATTTCTCAGGGTGTAGCCGAGCACAACCTCGTTTAAGTATCTCTTTCGTGACTTCTTTGAGTTTCTGAACAACCAAATCTCGTGGATACTTTCTAATTCCATTAACAATCCAGGCGATGAGTAAACGGAAATCGTCTCGCAAAATGTCATCATTGACGGTAGATGGGTCGTAAGACGCCAGGTCTTCTATAAATTTCTGAACAAGCAAGCCGGAAAGTTTTGCTTTCTCTACGATATCGTTAAGACTATCAGGCTGGCTTTCCACTTCGTTTCGCTCATAGAACTTTGGTTCGTATGCGTTAGCAGAATAAAATCCTTCATCATCTCGATAAAGGTTGAAAGAATGAAACAAAATAGAGATAATATCGCCCGGAGAACACTTCGCATTTGTAGGATAAGTCCTGCCGATTGAAAGGTATTTCTTAAGAACAAGGTCTTCTTTTTTCACTTTATACTTTTCCGGCAACACCGCAATCTGGTAAGTAAAAACCGTCGGAACTCTGGTTTGGTTAACCTTCCATACAATGGCTTTAAGCGTCTCATATTTTTTAAACTTTAATAAACCGTTGGAATACCCGAAAATATACCGTTGGTCTTTTTTCAACATAGCGCCTTCAGAAGCAGGAGCGGAAACCAACCGTTTCAGTATCTTAACCGTTTTATCCCGGTCAGTTAATACGAAAGAAGGGACGATATTTATACCAGGAAGCGGTATGCCAATAGTAGATTGAATCTTAGAAAAGGTTTCATAGAGTTTACTCAACCTGGTAGATTCGTGCTCAAGATGAATATCCTCACCGTTGATATAAAGTAAAGAATGGATATTATACACTCCCGGTGAGTGTTCATCAGATTTCTGATGGAGGTAACCCGCTACAGTTTCACGATTAAGATGTTTTCCATCTTTCCACAACTCAAACTCACCAACACAGATAATACTTTCAACACAATTTAACTGTTTAATAATTCCACCGAACTTGCTATTATCAACTTGTTTTCCATCTTCAGAGTAAAACTCTATTTTCTCACCATATTTAAAGAGAATGACTGAAACACCATCATATTTCTTCTGCGCTATGACTTTACCATAGAGGTTCTCCTTTTCTATCCATTCGATAACAGAGTTAAAGTTCGGTTTCCCTTTGAGATACATTACCGCAGATAAGGCAGTCTTCGCAGGGTAAAAGAACCTGAACGGTATAACTCTATCTTCTTTTTCAGTTTCCAGCGCCTGTTTTTCAATTTCAGGCGATGCTGCACGAAGTTCTGAATAATTCTTTTTGGCAAACTCTGGCTCTCCTACATCGGTTTTTTTCAAGGCTCGTTTGGGACGAAGAATGAGGTCGTAAAGTGGGACATGCATCCAGTTGGGACCGACTGCCGATGGAATAAGATGTATTCTTTCACTGCCAAAGTCTCGTTGTAGTTTGAGTAATAGCGCATCAAATAAGTCTCTATTGTGCTGGTAAATCTCGTCAAACACGCCCTGTGGTAGACGTATGGTGATATCAATATCATTCGGCTCATGTTTACCATAAACTGTTGAGCCGGTTAAAGAAATAAAGTCTGGCACAAGAACAAATTCGCTTAACCCGGGCTTTTCTATTCGACTGGATTTGGTATTTCCTCCCATATCCTAACTCCTACCAGAATACCCTGAAAAAATATCAAATGCTTCTTTGACCACATCATCCATATCAAGGTATACATACCTTGCGATTCTACCTACCGGAATTATACCATTTTCCACGGCAAGATGACAATACCGCTCACCGAGACCGATATTTTTCTTTGTTAAAACTGGATACATTGGTCTTGAAGGAATGCAAATTGGTATTTCAACTGTAGTAACTTCACATGACCTGCCAGTATAGAGTTTCCCATAATTTGTGCTTCGGATATACGGTATATTCTGTTCGGGGTAGTTAATCACAGCTTTACCATAATTATTGTGCTGGATTTCCATAAACGCCATGCCAAAGTATGGTAACTTACCCAGTTTAAATGAAAACAGTTTGTCTAACGCTCCAGTATAAAAAACTGGTCTGGTATCTAAATCTTTCAACTCAACTTCTCGCTTGTAGTAAACAGTAATTTTCTTGTGGGATATCATTCGTTCACACATTCTGGTATACCCCTCTACGGGCAAGAACTGGTGTTTGTCTGGAAAATACTCGTCACTATCACGGTCAACTCGTGCTGATACGCTTTTCACTATTTCCGGGTAATAATCTTTCCACATTTTCAACGAATAGTTTCGTATCACCCATTTGCGCAACACACGGTCATACCCGGGAAAGATAAAGAAAAACTCGCCGTATTTGACATACACCCTGTGACGATATTCTTTGATATCAGTAAACTGTTTGATAAAAGAAAACACCTTCTCATCATTCGTATGGAAAATATGAGGACCAAAAAATGATACCGGATGGTTTCGGAAACGATCAGCGCATAGCCCGCCAGGAAAAGATTCTTTTTCTATGAGAACAACATCTTTCCCATTTTCAGCAAACAATCTTGCGAGAACGCATCCAGTTAACCCAGCACCAACTATTACCATCGTTCACCCTCAATAGCCCTGATATATAACTGTTCATACTTATCCACAGTATGTTTTACATCAAACTGTTCCCCGGATATTCGACACCGTCGTGAAGAAAAATCAATTCTATCCCAGTTTCTTAACGCTGAATAGAGACCTTCTTTATCATCCCGATGAACAAGCAAACCAGTTTTCCCATGCTCAATTCCCTGTTCTTTCACAATAGAGTTTGTCTCATCCCACATCGCAAGAACTGCCGTCCCTGATAGCAGTGCTTCCACATTGGTGAGGTTAAACCCTTCTACCCAGCCTTTTGAGAAAGTGTAGATAAACCCTTTCGCTAACTTGAAATAATCCAGACGTTGTATCCCCATCTCTCCGAGGTATTCCACATCACCTTTCAACGACCCAATCCATATTAAATCATGGCTTTGTATAGGCCCAATAATCTTCAATTTCTGACGGGTTTCTCTACAAGCATCAATAACAGTGACTGGATTTTTACAACTTCTTATTGCTCCACACCAAAGAAAAAAATCGTCTTTTTTAGAGCAAACTTCGTATTCACTGATACGAAACCCATTATGAACAACGACGGGATCGGTTTTTCCGAAGAACCTTGCTTGATTAAATGACAAAAAGACCGGGTTGGGATTCCCAGTATGAACCATCGCATGGACGGTATAAATGTATGGCCGTCTCCACCGTTCTGGTGACGGGTTGTGACTATCATTATTGTCGTGCACGACGTCAATGTCGTCTACCAGAGATAATGGACGAGCAAAACTATCTACCAAATTAGAGAAATCTTTTTTAATAAGTCTGTCTACCGAGATAGAATCATCGCCATTTGAAATTAGCGTCACATGATGTCCTCGTGCACGCAGTTCTTCAATCCACCAGGTCATCACTCGTTCGACTCCAGCATAACCTTTTGGTGGTAAACTAAACACATGCCCGAGTTGACAGATTCTCATTATATAAAGAAGAAGGTGTTAGTAAATTCACCACATAAGAGTTTAAGTTGCATGGGTTTTTCTTTCCATGTAAGACTTTAACGCAGCTTTTTTAGGTTCCTTCCCTTTCCATTTTCTCTGAAGATGGAAAAAATCTATCCTGGCGAAAATATCAAGGTCAACCAGCGGCAGGTCTCTTCCACATGCGAAATCGTGGTGTATCCACCCATTTTCTATCCAGCGAATTCTGTATCCGCGGTTCCAGCATTCCCATCCCAGGTCGGAATCACCCGAATACCAGTAAAACCGCGTGTCAAACAACCCGAACTGTTTCACATAATTAAGGTCAACAGCAAAACATGCTGAAGCGAACTCAATAGCATAATGGTCGTCTAATGCATCTGCCTCGTTCGGAATACATTCACGAAAAGTTACCAGCGATACTTTTGAATCACACCCGAATTCCTCAACTATCCGGTCAAACACTCCGTCTCTAACTAATTTTACATCGTCGTTAATATCTACAAAGTAGTCATAACCATTGTAGATAGCGTAGTCAGCAATCTTGTTTGCCATTGGGAAATGCCCAATATTATACCCATAACCAATCGTTGGAAATGGAACTTCAGCAGGTCGCTGTGAATTTATTCCGATGATACAATCAATGACGTGCTGCGACTTCTTTTTTTGTTCTGACTGGATAAACTTGCATAGGTCTAAAGTGTTCTCACGCCTTCCACCATAAATGACCCCGATTAAGATTTTCATTATTTCTCGCTTTCTAACAGTTGCGCTATCGCATTTATCACCTGCACAGTATCAACACTTTCAATCCGCTGACAATATATCCCCCTATGGTTTTCTTTACACCTTACATCCCAGAACGGAAACTGGTGCAAACAAGGGCTACAGGGGTAATCACCAGTCAGATTAACATTGTCTTTATACCCATAGAAATATTCTTGCGTAGGACCAAAAAATACCAGAGAACGTTTTCCTACGGCTTTCGCCACATGCACCAGCCCGCCTTCTTCGGAAATCAGGAATCTGCTTTTTGCAATAATGTATGCCACTTGATGAATGGATAGGTCAGTTATCTGGGTCACATTGGGTAAATCAAAGTTGACACACCTTTGTTTCCCAATAGCGACGAACTTCACCTTTTTAAAATGTTGAATAATTAGCGATAAACGAGAGTATGGAAAAACCTTTACCGGGCAAATATATGGTGAACGAACTGAAATAGCGACATATTCCAATGGCAGGTTTTCTACTGCTGAAGTATGAATAAATAGGTCTGAAGGAGTAAAGTCTAAACCAGATAGATAGGAAATTAGAGAATACCAGTTTCCGCCGATTTGGTTAAACCACGAGCCACTATCACGATGTAACTGGTCGAGGTAGTTCATCCATAATTTCATCCGGTAAAACGGTATATCGTTGACCCAGAGGTCAAGTTCAGTCATCCGTTGACGACGATTGACTTCATCTATGGAAACGTCAAAACTGATTTTCTTGCCAGTTGGGAAAAATGTCTTAACGCCGTAACGAAAATCAATCACAACATCGTATTTTTGAGAAAAGATGGGTAAATCCGCCCAGGTCGACCTCGGTTTCAAAAAAGAAAAATCAGGGTTATTTTCAAGGACGGACAGCGAACTGCCTAACGAAGAACCGGTAATCACCGCTTCTGGATAAATAGTCTTGACCCGCCTGGCTGGCATTGATAACATCAGGGTATCACCAAGACCACCTAATGTGCATAAGAAAATGTTCATCTCAACATTCCTTCTGCAGTTTCACGAGTTATCTCGTTAAACACCATTCTGGGATAGAATCTCTGCGCTGGTGCGAAATTGTAATCAACCAGCGGTTTAAATACTTGACGGTTAATAACTTCTTCCGCAAAAGCGTTTCCGATATAGTTCAATGATTTGTAAACAATATCAAACTGTTCACGACCGAGAGCATAAGAACCAAAACTCTCTTTTGTGCCACCAAAAAGGCGTGGTATCAACAGCGCCCTAGCAATCTTTTCATCAGCAACAGTCATTGCCTCTACAAAGGCAGAAGAGCCCTCTCTTTTTGTCTCTACAATTTCAAAATCAAATTCTTCACCAGTGCGATTTCTGGGAAGCATTATTCCGGTCAGATGGTGAATCCGATTGATTAAAGAAAAGAATTTATCCTGTTCTTCTTTTGTTGCGCCTGGCGGGACGTGCCCCTTCACTATTGGCGAACCAAACCGCTCAAAATGCCGCTTCCAGAACTTCCAAATATTCTGTTTCAACCACCAGCCAGAATACGCCGCTTTCAAATCCGCTTCACCACGAATGTTGCCAAATTGTTCCATAAAAGAGTAAATCACGAATTTCGGTATCGGCATCTTCTCATTGTTAATCCATAACTGTGATAGGTTACCGTATTCATCAAACTCAAACTCTATCTCCCACGGTGGTTTCACTTTTATATTTCGGATTACATATTTCCCATCTTTCGTCCTGTCCCAGATAAGTTCACCCACTGAAAAACCAAAATCAAATGCGGATAAGAATTGGTATAGAATTGAGAAAAAGGATTTTGACATAGAAGAAATGACGTCCTCCACAAAGGTTTTCACATTCAAAGCAGCCTCTGATTCGTCGTAAGGAATAATTTTCCACCCGGCGGAGAGAATTAAAAGTTTTTTGTAAAATAAACAAAACTTGACCTGGTCGTCATATTTCATCTCACGGTATATCCGATACCCTTTCGTCTGAACTATTCGGTCAAAGTTGAGATAATCAGAAGTATCCGTCTTTGCAATTTCACGCATTTCTGGCGGCGAACCTTCCTCAGAATACATTGCTACGCCCTCTGTAGCAAGGTTCGCTCTACGAAACGGATTACGCATTTATCCTCCTTCAACCATTACCTTATATTACTGGTTCATTAATGTCAATGTCAAGGTCAAGCAGGTATTTATCAAACGGTTCATCATAGACCGCATTTATCGGAACGCCACGCAAGGATTCTGTTAAATGAATTCTCTGCTTCTCCGCCATCAACCCCGAGTGCCCTGTTAGCGAAAGCGCCATGGAAATAACTGTATCATCATGGGCATTATTCCTCGGACGGTAAATGTAATAATTCTGCCGCATAACGATTTCCATCGCCTCAAGTTCAGATATCACCTGTGGAATTAAAGGAATAGAAAGTCCACGAGCAAACATTAATGCAAGATGCTCAATCAGCGTGTTTCTGTCTTTAAGTGTTGAGATGTAATACGGAATGAAAAACTGGTGTCGAGCAACCATCTCAGTAAACGCCTGCCCAATACCGGTCATATCAATATAAGTGTTGGGAAAATTGTATTTCGCAAGTCCGTCAAGCAGCCTCGCCTCGACCTTGTCCACCTGGAAAAACCGTGGCGGGAAAATGTCAATATACACCACTTCAAGCCTGGTTAAGTCACTTATTGTTAAAACCGTCCTATCAAAAACCTTTCCAATATCTACTCCTGCCTGGTATAAATCTCCATCATGATACGGTAAAAACGATGATTGGAAAATTCTGTCACGAATCTTACCAAAAATAGTTGAATCTTCTGTCGGGCTCTTCCCCTCTATCAGCGCACGGCGCAGGTGCGGTGGACAGTCAAGTTCGTACCGAGCAAGTTCTTCTCTGGGAATGTGCGGATTGTCGTACAACGACCATGTGAATGAGGCTAAATGTTCACCATCTGCCGTCTCACTCAGCCTGGTAAGCCAGTTTTTACTCGTCACTGGCGGAACGGAATTTAAAATTATCTTGCCTGAAGTGTCAAGTGTCCTCTGACGAAGATGTTTATCGTAAAACCCGTCATGGAAAGATGCCGCATCTTCACCAATTATGAGGTTTACCGGTTCTGCTACAAAACTTTCTTCATACTTCGCACTCTTTCCCTTTATCTCAGACCCGTTAGTTAAACTGATTTTGTGCCCCCTCCGTTTGACTGAACTTGAGGTTAAAAGAAAAGGAAGATGCTCCTGCAAATAGTCCAGTACGCCTTTCACATGACCTGAACCAAAAATAAATCTGTCCGTCGTGGAATAGTCTACCCCAACAACCCAGATGTTTTGCGAAGAAAAACATAACGCATAAACCGCCTCCACAACAGAAGCAGAAGATTTACCGCTCCTCGGCGGCGCTTGAAGTATCCGTATCTTCGCAGGACTTGAATGAAACGGTATCGCCGCTGGTATCGGCGAGTACTTCAGCCTCCGAAAAAGGTTTTCCTTGCTCTTCTCCATCTTTTTCTTTCCCCTTGAAAATCTCCTCTATCTGCTTGTTTATCTCTTCATAGGAAAATTTTCCACCAGAACTGGAATTGATTTTGTGACGGAGTTCAAGCGCTTTTAATAACTCGGTTATAGATACCGTGTTGTGCCTCTGTAACGCCGAAAACCCCGACAGAATTACCGCATCAAGCACAGATTCCACTGACAGCCTCGCCAGCCCTGACCGTGACCGAACGAATTCACGGAATTGGTAGGAAACTTCTTCTCCAAGTTTCTTGATATCACCAATCTTCGCCCTGTATGCATCAAGATAACCCCTGGTCGGTTTCTGTAACTTTAACCGCTTGAATTCCTCACGAATCTCGTCGTTCGTCCAACCAAGACGTATCAAATCAAGTATCGTCTTCCCGCTCGCCTTAAATAAACTCTCAGAATAATCCCTAAATTTCCCCCTGTAAAACATCTTTCACACCTCCCTGCTGTAATTATACCCCACCACTCATCATATTGCAAGTTCTTTAAATTATCACTTCGTAATTCACTCATACATAAAGACTTAACTAAAAAATTGCTGTCTTCCTCGCTGCGTGCAGGAGTGCCACGGTAAGCCTTTGCTTTGGTAGCGCTATGATTTTCGTGGTTTAAGTTTTTTGGTATAGAGTGGAGTGGTAAAATAGTGGTGAAAAAAAGGAGGGAAAGATGGAAAGGATGAAGAAGGAAAGAGATGGGCTTGGAAGAACAGTGTACACTTGGCGAGGGTGCGACGTTGTAAGACATGGAGGTCCAGCGGGATGGTGTGCAGGAGGGGGACGGTCACACCGTGTCCCCAGTGGACGTGGGTGGTCTGCCCTGGACCCAGAGACAGGGCAGTGGCTCAGGGTCTGTGCTGCTTGCTGGAAGGCAGGCGGCTGGCTGGAAGACCTGCAGAGACGACTCGAAGAGGCAGAGCGCTAAGTAAGAAAGAGCGGCTGTTATTCTGATATCCCTGGGATAACAGCCGCTCTTAAGTCCACAACATAAAAGGACGAAGAGATAAATTATTTCATTGTCTATCAGGCACAAAAAAGGGAGGAGAAGATGAAGATAAGAATTGATTTTAATGGTATTCCACACTTAAAGATAATCTGGGAAGGAGACGAGTGGAATAGGGTTGAGACGGTGCTTCAAAGTCTCAATCTTGAGCGTCGTAAAACAACGAACGCTTGGGGATGCGGGATGGAGGCTGAGTTCTATCGTGACACACGAGAGGAGCTCAGGATGATATTCCAGAGGTCGGTGACCTCAAACGCAGCTCTAAGGGATAAAGATGTGTGTGATGATGTTAATCAACCCTTTCTTCCAGTGACGCAATCGGAGCAACAATTTAATATTGCCATCTTTCGGATAATCCCGAAGGATGGAGTTACAGTGGTTCCGATTGCAAAATATATCACCATCAAAGAGTTTTGTGATATCGCAAAACTCCTTGGTGAGTGCTACAACTTCATCGCAAACCTCGCGATGAAAAAAGAGATTACAATTAACGGAGTATGAAAGGAGAAAAAAGATGAATGGTATTAAGATTATATCGATGGGCGTTGAGATTGAATGCGGTATGAGCGACATAGCATTTCGCCAGCTCCAGAAAGATTTCAGCGACGAGAAACGGTTTTCATTGGGAAGAGATAGGAGCGTGTTTGTAGATGGCACCACTTATTGCAACTTTGAGATTCGCTTTTGGAGTAATCGGATGAAAGATATTTATGACTTCATCAGATATATCTGGAGCCTCGGGATAAAACAGAACGTGACATGTGGAAACCATGTCCATATTCATGTAACTGGGTGGGAGCTTTTGACATGGGGCTTCCAACAATATCTTGTAAATAGGTATATCGAGCATTTTAGAGGTATAGAAAAATATCTATCAAGACTTACCAATCGTTACTGCAACTACCTGGATTGCTTGATGAATAAGGGCCTTAGCGCAAATGTCACTATTGAACAACTTCGGTCCTGCACTCATCAAAGGTATCGGCCTGTCAATTTCTGTCCAATCTACAGGCCAGAAAAAACGTTTGAAATACGGTTATTCCCGTATTTCGCTTCATCCACTGAACACATAAGAGCCATTCAGTGGTTGAGAAAAACAATTAAGGAGTTTACACCAACACCCGAAGACCATTTCTATAACTTTCCACTTCAGAAGCAAAAAGATACTGAAGCGATAACAATATTACAATAGGAAGAGAAAATATGTGTCAAATACTTGTCTGTCAAAAACGGAAACCAACAATGAAAGAGTTGCAAGACGCAGAAGCAACGAACAAGGATGGATGCGGAATTGCATTCCGTCTTAATGGGCGGAATGTATACATCAAGGGATTGAATACAGTGGAGCAAATATTCAACATCTCGCAGCGTGCTCCACTTCCCCAGGTGATACACTTCAGACGGGGGACTAATGGCGGAATAATCCCCGAGCTCACTCATCCGTTCATTGTCACAGAAAGAGATATCAATCCGCTTAAATACAGCGGAAAACTATCTCTACTCTTTCACAATGGACATGATGGTGAAGCGATGAAGACGATCTGTGCTTTGAAAAAGCGTCAAATTCCTGAAGTGCTATCCGACTCAAGAGCAATAGCGATGATAACATCAATGGTTGGGAAAAATGCTTTGCTCCACTTCTCAGGAAAATTTGTGCTATTCACAACTTCAGACATCTACTGCTATGGAGACTTTACAGATCGGAATGATATTAAATATTCCTCAAGTCCGTTTTATTCCAGTTATTTAAACGGACTTGATGGTTTTAGCTCCAATCGTTCCGAGTGGAGATGGTTAATTAATGACTCTGAAGATGAAGATGAATAGGTTCGTGCATCAACTAATCGGGAAAAAAGATCGGGAGTATACCGTCGTGCTCTTCCTGGATAATGGTCTAAAGGTCACCGGTTATGAGATTGTGACAATTGGGTCAAATAATTACTCAACGATTTCCATTCCAGAGGTCTTTAAGACGGCGATAAAGACAAATGCCTGTAGTATTATTTTCGCTCACAACCATCCAGGAGGAAATCCTAAGCCGTCAGAAGATGACATAATTATAACCCGACGGATTAAGGACGCTGGTGAGATACTACAAATCAAGTTAACAGACCATATTATAGTGACTCCATCTGGCGAATTCTTCTCTTTCGTTACTAACGGACTCTTAAAATGAACGATACAACAGAAGAAAAAGGAGAATAGAAATGCTCATAATAGTCTCCGCAGTAGTTTTTATAGCAGGAGTCTTGTTTTATATCTTTCTTGTATTATTATTAAGGGAGGAGATAGGAGATAAAGAAGAGGAAAGAGGGGGGAAGAGATGAAAGTGATAAAGAGGGAGGGGCGGTATCTGATTTTGTCGGAGGCAGAGACAAGAGACCTCATTAAAGAGGTTTTTGCTGAGAAGTTTAGCCCACTAAAAACGGCGTGGGACATCATGTTTCTTCTCTGGTGGGTACTTTCGCTGTTAGTGGAGAAGAAAGAGGCCTGGGCAACAGCAATGGGGTACCGCATTGACTTTGACCGCTTTTCGGTCGAGATAAAAGAAAGGGGATAAAGTGGACTTTATCACAGAGTTTCACGATTGGGTGGAAAAGGGCAGAATTACAGACGCGCCACGTATCTTCATAGAAGCTACGGCGTTACAGGTCCTGAGTATGACCATTCGCCGGTCGTGTTGGGTGTACTGGGGTCGTAAGAGGGTCTTTCCAGTTCTCTGGATTTTGCTAATAGCAAGGAGTGGCGTCTTGAGGAAGAGCACATGTCTATCACTATGCGCCTCTTTTTTAGATGACGACCGGGTATTGCCTCAGGAATACTCATCAGAAATGC
>Ga0209204_1001180_pt1 | contig 25367 bp, 25 predicted proteins | sample AD_JPNMR2_MetaG_FD_184425 | JGI IMG/M metagenome (GOLD analysis project Ga0209204, IMG submission 184425) | Active sludge microbial communities of municipal wastewater-treating anaerobic digesters from Japan - AD_JPNMR2_MetaG (SPAdes) (version 2) | ecosystem: Engineered > Bioreactor > Anaerobic...
TTGTCCCACTCCTTATCATACGGTCACCCCCATAAAAGTTTTCGTCACACTTTTATGGTAACCGTTTGGTTTGGTGTGGGTCAATTTCTGTCCGGCGCTATGGGTCAATTATACCCCGGCGGTGACATAAGGTTAATATTTGATCAAGCATTTCCCGATGTTGTGCGGTAACAATGATTTTAATCTCTACCTTTTTATTTTTACGAAATATTTTTATCAGGGGAGCCATTTTGATCGCTTCCGGACGGGTACCAAAGATGATCATAATCTTTTTCAAAGAAACACCTCAAAAGATCAGAATAGATATTAAATTCTATTAAGATCTTTAAGGTTTTAATCCATTATGTTTTATTTATCTTATCAAAATAAAAAAAGCTCTTCTCTTTTCAATTGAGTGAGCTTCTTCATAAAATCTTCTCTAAATAATCGAGATCAGCTGTTTTTTGAAACCTCTTGTTTCAGATATCGAGTCAGTGCATCCCGGTAATGGGGTAAAAGACTAAACCCGGCTTGTATTAGACTATTCTTTGACAGTCGTGAATTTTTCGGACGAACGGCCGGTGTAGGATAATCCTGCGAAGTAATTGGGATTATTTTAGTAGGACAACCTGATAAATTAATGATCTCTGTTGCAAACTGATACCAACTGCAAAAACCTTCGTTCGTCACATGGTAGATTCCATACTTATCGGTTACCACCAGATCCAGGATCAACTTTGCCAAATCATAGGCATAAGTAGGTGAACCAACTTGGTCATTAACAACTCTAATCTCCGGTTGTTTTTTGGCTAAGTTAAGAATCGTCTTCACAAAGTTATGACCATGATTGCCAAAGATCCACGATGCCCTGACAATAAAGAACCGGTCCAGATGCTTTTGAACTTCTAATTCCCCCTGATACTTTGTCAGACCATAATAATTAATTGGCGCCGGTTGACTGTCGATCTCAAATGGAGTATCACCGCTCCCGTCAAAAACATAGTCCGAACTGATATAGAGTAATTTGGCGTTAATTGTTTGACACGCCTGGGCCAAGTAAGCAGTTCCGTTGACATTGACCGCATAACATCGTTCTTTTTCGGTTTCGGCTTTATCAACGGCTGTGTAAGCAGCACAATGAATAACAATCTCCGGACGATAATTATTTACATAATCAAAAACCGCCGCCTGATCGGTAAGGTCAAAGTCATCCTGATCTACCCCTTGATATTGATGACCGGTAGTGGCTAACTGGATCATAACATCGCGGCCCAACTGGCCTTTTGCCCCTGTTACCATTATTTTCATTGTCTATCTCCTATGTTCATCTGTTGCCATACATTCTCTGATAATAACTCTGGTATTCACCCGACTTAATCCTCTCCCACCACTCGCGGTTTTCCAGATACCAGGTGATGGTTTCCCTAATCCCATCTTCAAATGCGATTTGCGGTTCCCAACCCAGCTTTTGCTTAATGTTGGACGCATCAATGGCATAACGCCGATCATGCCCGGGACGGTCTTTAACATATTTAATTAAACTTTTGGGTTTGCCAAGTTCTTTTAAGATTAACTCGACAATTTCAATATTGGCCTTTTCGTTATTTCCCCCAACATTGTAGACTTCGCCCGGGGTACCTTGATGAAAGACCAGATCAATTGCCCGGCAATGGTCCCTTACATGCAGCCAATCACGGACATTGAGCCCGTCTCCATAAACCGGAAGCTCCTTCCCCTCAAGGGCATTGGAGATCATCAACGGAATCAGTTTCTCCGGAAATTGATACGGCCCATAATTATTGGAGCAACGGGTAATCATTACCGGTAAATTAAAAGTATGATAAGCTGCCCTTACTAGTAAATCCGCACTCGCTTTACTGGCCGAATAAGGACTGTTTGGAGCCAGCGGAGTCTCTTCGGTAAAATAACCGGTAGCACCGAGACTGCCATAAACTTCATCAGTTGAAATCTGTAAATACCGTTTCACATTATACTTGCGGGTCAGATCCAATAAAACCTGGGTTCCTAAAATATTAGTGGTAACAAAAATATCAGGTTGTTCAATACTTCGATCCACATGTGACTCCGCCGCTAAATGAATCACTCCGTCAAGCCCTTCCGCAAAGATCGATTCGACCAACTCTCTGTCAGTAATATCTCCTTTGACAAAACGATAATTGGCATTCTGCTCCAAACCGCGAAGGTTCTCCAAATTACCGGCATATGTAAGCTTGTCCAAGTTGATCAGAGTATAATCAGGATAAACTTCACTTAAATAATATAAAAGATTACTTCCGATAAAACCGGCGCCGCCTGTAACTAGAATCTTCATTATTAACCCTCCTGCAAATAAATGAAATTATGATCACTGTCTTTTAATAAGGGGGCAGTCAAATCTTTCTCTGAAAGCACCGGATCTTTGATCCCCCAATCGATCCCAATATCAGGGTCATCATACCGGATACTGCGATCACATTCAGGAGCATAATATTCATCCACTTTATATTGGACTTCAACATTATCAACCAGAGTCACAAACCCGTGAGCAAACCCCTTAGGAATAAACAGCTGCCGTTTATTCTCCGCTGACAGTTCGATTCCGACCCACATTCGATAAGTGGGCGATCCTTGCCGCAGATCCACGGCTACATCAAAAATGGCCCCACGGGTACAACGCACCAATTTACTTTGTGACTTGGGGTTCTTCTGAAAATGCAACCCCCGGAGTGTCCCTTTGCACAACGAAAACGAATGATTATCCTGGACAAAGTCAACGTCAATCTTGAACTGCTCCAGCTTTAACTTTGAATAGGTTTCCATAAACCAGCCCCGTTTATCCCCAAAGACCTGGGGCTCAATGACATAAACATCGTTGATGGATGTTGGGATAACTTTCATAATTACTCCTTTTTCTCATTCAACTATTAATCATAAAGCCAACCTACCTAATTATAACAGATATCTGATTCGGTTTTCAGCAACTTTTTTCAGGTGTAAACCATACGGAGAATTACCATAACGGCTGGCAATCTCCACTAACATTTTGTTATCAATCCATCCTTGGGTATACGCAATCTCTTCCGGCGCGGAAATCTTGATACCCTGTCTTTTTTCAATGGTCTTCACAAATTCCGCCGCATCTAACAGACTGTCAACTGTTCCCGTATCCAACCAGGCAAAACCACGGCCTAATAATTTAACATCCAAGTCTCCCTGTTCAAGGTAGACACGGTTTAAATCGGTGATCTCCAGTTCACCCCGGTGGCTTGGTTTTAAAGATTTAGCATATTGAGCAACTCGGTTATCATAAAAATAGAGCCCGGTAACCGCATAGTTTGACTTCGGTTGTTTTGGTTTTTCTTCAATTGACAGTACCTTACCATTCTCATCGAATTCAACAACCCCAAAACGCTCCGGATCATTTACATAATACCCAAAGACGGTTGCTCTTCCTTGATTAGCCACTGCTTCGCCTAACAGTTTGCTCAAACCATTCCCATAAAAGATGTTATCCCCCAGAATCATTGCGCAGTTATTACCGGCAATAAACTCTTCGCCAATAATAAACGCCTGGGCTAAACCATCCGGCGATGGTTGTACGGCATAACTTAATTCAATTCCAAACTGACTGCCGTCACCCAATAGTCTTTTAAAATTATTAAGGTCATCAGGGGTAGAAATTATTAAAATCTCCCGAATCCCTGCTAACATTAAAACCGAAAGCGGGTAGTAGATCATCGGTTTGTCGTAAATTGGGAGCAACTGTTTACTGGTCACCATTGTTAATGGATAAAGCCTGGTCCCCGAACCTCCAGCGAGAATAATTCCTTTAGTTTTTATCGCCATCTTCACACCTCAACCCATCTCTAATTATTGTTCCAGTAATTACGGTTCATACTTAGATGTTTTTTTATTTTCGAAGGAATATGCTTCTCCATCTTCCCTAATTTATAAGCAGTTAATTTTAAAAAAGAACGTAGCAAAGCTGAAGGAATTAACCAAAAAGCCTTCCGTAAGAGGTATTTAATTTCTGAAATAACAAACCTTTTTCCTTCTCCGCCTGCTGTTCCAAAGTGTTGTTGAATCCAGTTTTCGCGGTTATGCAAAACACCAATGTCAAAATAACGCCGGAATTCACTAACATAAGAATAATGGTGCGAATGATAAACCTTTGCCTCAGCGCAATAAGCAACTTTCCATCCGGCAAGGACCATTTTAGCCGCAACATAAGTATCCTCACCAAAAATTATATTGTTAGGAAATCCCCCAACTTCCATTAATGCTTGTCGACGATAAGCCGCAAATGAATTGGAACAAAAAACCGTTTTAATACCTAGCTTGGGAATATCATCTACTGATTTGGTAATGCTTTTGTCAGGATAATTAAATAATCGGGCATGGGCCTCAATCGGCCTGGCATTTTGATGTGGCAACTGACGCCCATAAGCTGCGCCAACTTGAGTGTCGGAGAAACAATGAACCAGATTTTCCAGCGCATGAGAATCAGCAATTTGAACATCCTGAGTCAAAAATACTACAATATCCGATTCAGATAGCAATTCAAAGCATTGTTGTCTGGTACCACCATGATTAAAGTTTTTTCTTTCAATCGGCAACACTTCAAAGCCTAACGATTTTGTATATTCAACTGTATCATCATTTGACTGTGAATCAACAATCAGTACTCTCTTTATCAGAAGTGTTTGTTGTTTTAATGAGGAAAGTAATTTTTTTAAAGCTTCCCCACCATTAAGCGTTGGAATAACGACGGCTACATTTTCCACCATATTACCTCATCACCAAATTATTATTCAATTTCAAGTATTGCCTGGTATAGTTTTTCAAGTTCTGTTACATGCTGTTCTAAGGTAGGAGGATTTTCCCAGAAACGCCGGTAAGCATTTAAACCCATCTCTGCCGCAAGATCGTCCTGCATTAATAATTTAATCTTCGCAGTTAAATCAGCAACATCACCGGTTTTAAAGATTAATCCCGTTTCACCGTCAATAATAAAATCGGTAGCTGCAGTATTATCTGCTACGATTGCAGGAACCCCATTCGCTGCCGCTTCTAATACGACTAAACCTTGGGTTTCATACAACCTCGAACTGAATACTATTGCCGTAGCTTCTCTTAAATATTGTTGCATTTTTCCCAAGTCAACCCATCCTGTAATTACCGCTTCCGGATACTCTCGGATGATCTCCGAAGCACAATCACCATCACCTACAAAAATCGCTCTTATTTTTAGTTTTTGAGCTGCTTTAGCAAATGTTAGCGGATCTTTCTCTTTTGATAATCTCCCTACGAAAACAAAAGTATCATTACTATGACTAACCGGTGGCTTCTTCTCAATCAGAATGGGGTTAGAGATTAAAGTTACCTGTGCGTTCTCTGGTAAAAATGGTTTAAAAAGCTCCAGACTGAAATTGGATACCGCTACAAAGTAAGACAGTTTTTGGGGTATCCCGCCACAATAAACTTGCGCTAACTGCCTTAATACTCGCCAAACTTTATGCGAATATGAACGAGAATCACAGTTTAATAAGGCACATTTCAGGCTCAGTGGTTTGATTTTACATTTTTGTTGCTTGGGATAATTATAGAGTCCTAAATTGGGACAAATACAACCATAATCATGTAAATGATAGATCATTTTAAAATTCATCTTTCGAGCCAGATGAACCACACTGGATGACAAAGCTTTGGAACAAGTATGAATATGAATTACAGTATCTTTTCTTGAAAGATTGTTTAATATTTCTTTCAATGCTGCCGCAGCTTTAAAATTCCAAATCCCATTAAAAATAGCTCTGAAACGGTTGGGATCATTTAAAATGTCATGTTGTTCCAGGCAAATCACTTTTAAGTTCCCGACTTCAAGTAAATTAGAAGCAATAGGGCCGACTGCCGTAAACAAGATGACTTGGTGCCCTTTCTGGGCTAATGCTACAGCCGAATTCAATGCTACCTGACCTGCACCACCATTAACATAGGCAAAATCGTTAACGACAATGATATTCATTTAAATTTACCTTCTCTATTAACATACCAATTATAGGTACTTCTAATGCCTTCTTCCAAAGAAACTTTAGGTTTCCAGCCAAGTTTTTGAATTCTACTGATATCATTAATCTTAACCGGAGTACCATCAGGCTTGGAAGTATCATAAACTATTTCGCCTTCAAATCCAACAATCTTTTTTACCAATAATGCTAAATCACTGATTGTAATACCCTCGCCGCAACCAATATTGATAATTTGGTTACAATCATCATAATTTCTCATTAAAAACAGGCAGGCTTCGGCTAAATCATCAACATATAAAAATTCTCTGACTGCCTTTCCAGTTCCCCAGATCTTGACCTCTTTTGAACCATTGATTTTGGCTTCATGAAATTTTCGGATCAAAGCCGGTAAAACATGAGAATTTTCTAAATCAAAATTATCATTTGGTCCATAAAGATTGGTCGGCATGACCGCTATATAATTGGTACCATACTGTTGATTATATGCCCGGCACATCTCGATTCCGGCAATTTTGGCAATCGCGTAGGCTTTATTTGAAGACTCCAATTCTCCGGTTAACAATGCTTCTTCTTTAATAGGTTGCTCGGCAAACTTGGGATAGATGCAAGAACTACCCAAAAATAACAGTTTTTTTACTTTATTAAGATATGAAGCATGAATAACATTAGCCTCGATCATCAGATTATCATAGATAAATTGAGCCGGATATGATTGATTAGCCCAAATTCCACCTACTTTTGCGGCCGCTAGAAAAACATATTCCGGTTGATTAATTTCAAAAAAACGATTGACAGCTTTTTGATCCCTTAAATCTAGTTCAGCACTGCTCCGATCAATAATGTTTTGATAACCATTTTGCTTTAATGTTCTTACAAGCGCTGAACCGACTAACCCATTATGTCCGGCGACATATATTTTTGCTGCCTGTTCCATTTCCAATCAGCCCTTACTCATTAAAATTTAGTATACGATAGCCTTTCTCTTTACAAAATTGGTCACATTCCGCCATTTTAAGATCTTCTTGTACCATCATCTTCACCAATTCCGGAAACGACACTGATGGTTGCCATCCTAATTTTTCTCGGGCTTTCGTCGGATCGCCCAGTAATAAATCAACTTCTGTCGGCCGAAAATAGCGAGGATCAATCTCCACTAAAACTTGACCGGTTGCAGCATCAATCCCCTTTTCATTTACTCCTTGCCCTTCCCATTGAATATCGATACCAACATTTTTAAAGGACAATTCGACAAATTCGCGTACTGAATGTGTTTCTCCGGTTGCAATAACAAAATCATCCGGATTATCCTGTTGCAACATTAACCACATCGCCTTAACATAATCACCTGCAAATCCCCAATCCCGTTTGGCATCAAGGTTTCCAAGATAAAACTTTTGCTGTAAACCCAATTTAATTCTGGCCACTGCTCGGGTAATCTTTCTGGTGACAAATGTTTCTCCCCTTAAAGGCGATTCATGATTAAACAAAATACCGTTACATGCAAATAATTTATAAGCCTCACGGTAGTTAATTGTAATCCAGTAAGCATAGATCTTGGCTGCTGCATATGGACTTCTCGGGTAAAACGGAGTTGTCTCCCGTTGCGGGATCTCTTGAACTTTGCCAAATAATTCACTGGTAGATGCCTGATAGAATTTTGTCTTCGCTTCTAATCGTAAAATTCTGATTGCTTCTAACAACCGCAAAGTACCTAATGCATCTGCATTTGCCGTATACTCCGGAGTTTCAAATGAAACTTGAACATGGTTCTGAGCTGCTAAGTTATATATTTCATCCGGTTGCACTTCTTGGATGATTCTAATCAAATTGGTGGAATCTGTTAAATCGCCATAGTGTAAGAAGAAATTGGCATTCTCAATATGAGGATCCTGATAAAGATGGTCGATCCGGGCAGTATTAAAAAGAGAACTACGCCGCTTAATCCCATGCACAATGTATCCCTGATTCAATAAGAATTCCGCCAAATAGGCGCCATCTTGTCCGGTAACTCCGGTTATCAATGCTATCTTCGACATCGCTTCTACCTCTTATTCTTTATTTTTTATGGCAAATGCTTAAACCGCTTATTAAAAAATGAATGATACCATTTTATTATTCGATTTAATTTAAAATGCTCAAATAATTTCCGCAAAGACGTTTTAACTACTCTTAACACAAATAATAAATAACTAATCAATGGATTTTTACCATATTTAATGCTTATCTTCATTGTCTCCCAATAAGAACGGAAATATCTATTTGTCGAAACACCACCAATCAGCATATTGCCAATAAAAGCATCGACATAACTACCTTGAATATTTTGGTTTATTAATCGTAACAAAAACTCATAATCTATTGCTATACGATAATTCAAATCAAACAAACCAAATTGCTCAAATAACTCTCTTTTTACAAAAACCGATAAGTGAGGAATTGTCATTTTTGATTTCATATTTATTGAATAATTACGATCGCCATACCAAGCTATACGAAGATTATTATCAGGAGCATTTAAATAAACATTACCAAATACAAAACCTGCTTCCGGTTCGCTATTAAATTTCATAACAACTTTTTCAATACCATCTACTTCATAGGTATCATCGGCCCCAATAAAAGCAACATATTCTCCAGTCGCTTTAGCAATTCCCTTATTCCAGGCGTCAGCGATCCCTCGATCCGGCTCGCTGCTCCAAAAGGCAATCTTATCCTGATACTTTTTAATGATCTCAATTGTTCCATCCGTGGAACCACCATCAATAATAATATATTCGATATTAGGGTAAGTCTGCGCGAGAACACTTTTGATTGTTTTTTCAATCGTAGTTCCACTGTTATAAGAAGCTGTAATAACACTTACCTTTGGGTTTTGATTGAGCATAAAAATCTCCCTCTATAATCTTCAATTAATCGATTCATACTCGCTGTATATCTTCTCAACATTTTTTGCAATTGTATAGTTCTCCAAAGCATACTGATATGCATTATCAGCTATTCTTCTCATTTCATCGTAATTACTCAATGCATACCTGATTTTTTGTGCCAAATCTTGATAATTTCCTGACTCATACACTATCCCGGTTTCAAAATTTCGAACAATCTCTGCTGTTCCGGCAGTATTCGTAGCAATTAATGGTACTTTTGAAAACATCGCCTCAACCGTAACTCGTCCAAATGCCTCAGATTTCGAACACACCAAACATAAATCCGCTTCTTTTCTTAAAATCTCAACATCTTTACGATAACCTAAAAAAAGAACATTTTTCTCCAATTTTAAATTTCTTACATATTCTTTTAAATAGTCTTCATACTCTTTTTCTCCAGTCCCAACAATCAATAATTGAAGATTATTCATCCCTTCATTAACCAGTTCGTTAATTGCATCAATTGCTTCTTGGGTTCCTTTTTGGACGGAAATAAATCCAACTAATAAAATCCTGATAGTTTCTTTCAATAAATGATCTTCTTTAAACACGGTAGGAACTTCTAACCCATTGTATATTAAAGAAAGTTTATTTTTCGGAATATTCTTAGCAAATTTATCATACAACGCTCTTGAAATAACTATAACCCTTCTGGAATAGTTAATTAATCGAAAGGCTTTTTTTTGATTAAAAAATTCAAGGTTATAATCTTCTTCCATAAATTCTCTGATATGAAAGATATGATTTCTTTTTTCTTTAATTGCCGCTCTCACTCCGACATCGGTACAAATACTGTTGGTATGAACTAAATCAATATTCCATCTCATAATATCTCTTGCAATACAATAACTAACAAAAGAATTCAGGATTTTTATTACAAACTCTCTTATTGGTCTCTTTCGACCAACAGTTCGTACCCACGGACGATAAAAATATTTTTTATATTGAATATTTCTATTTTTTAATTCAACTTCTAAATCCCCAGGAGTATTTGGTAAAATAACATAAGGATTAACACCTTTTTTCTTAATTCCATCGATAACATTTAACAACGATTTATTAGCACCGTATAAATCAGAATAATGGGTTATATACAAAATATTCATTTATTTCACCTATATATATTATTACCTAATTTTTTAATATTTCATCAAATAAATTAATCTTGTTTATCTTTTCATCATTGATACTTTTAATATTTTTTCCTATTTGTTGATAAGTTTTCAGAATCTTGTTCAAACTACCTAAGATTAAATCAATTTCCAAACCATTCCTTACATCATAAACATAATCCTCTAAATTAAAATAAGCCATTAACTCGTAATATTTATCAGCCCAACCAACTACAATAGCCGGAACATTAGCTTTCAAAGAGTGAACTAATGAGTGATATCTTGATGCTATTACAAAACTCATTTGTTCAATAATTTCAAATAAAGTAATACAATCATAATCAGCCCCATACAGTTTTACTTTTGGGTTATTTTCATAATTTTCATATATCTCTTTACATATATCAAGATCTTCGAAAGAATGCCTTAATATTATTACATTAAAATTTTCCTCAATCAATTTATTTATTATCGACTGATACATTTTTAAAATAACACTCTTATTACCCCATTTTATTATTCTGTCATTAGGTATAATAGCAACATTTTTTGCTGTTTCGATTATAACTTTATTTCTTTCAGGTTGTAGTACAGGCTTATCAGTTAATAAAACCAGATCAAGCGAACGAGTTAAGTTTTTTTGGGTAAATTTTTTTAAATGCTCATAACCAGTTGTTTCTCTGGCATAAATCTTCTCTGGATATTTCAAAGAATATTTCATTAACGGAAAAAGAATTATTCTCTGCCACCAAATATAATCAAATGGTCCAAATGACTGTGGTAACAGAATCATTTTCTTTTTAAATTTTTTTGCTAATAAAATTGTAAATAAGTAATTTAGTGAACTGAAAAAGTCATTAAACTGTGAAGATAAAGCAAATCCACTAACATCAAAAATAATATCTGTAGTCCTAATATGTTCTCGAATAATACGTTCTTCCGGAGTTAATCTTTTCCCCGTCAGAACTTTTATTGACTCAAATAAAATATTAAATATTTTTCTGATACCCCAATTTATTATTCTAATTGGCTGAACTGTAATTTCTTCTTTAAAATATGAAAACATTAATATTTCACAATTCGGATATTTTTTGTGAATCTCCGAAGCAGTTGCCAAAACCATTGCTTGAGCACCTTTATTTTGAAAATGACCACCAATGATAATTGCCTTTTTCATCTTCTACCTCAACATCCAATTTATTAGACATAACAAAAACCACTAATTAATGAGCAACTAGTTTCTTAGTTAATTTACTTGGAAATAATGCAAGCAAAAATTTATATTGTTTGGTTAGTACTAGCATAATCAGATATACAATGGCAGAGACAATAAACTTAACGATAAATGAAATAATTTTATTATCAAAACTTATAACATTTGAAAAACAATAAAGAATACCAGCTATAGCAATTCCAATCATAAAATCAGGTATAAAACACTTAAGAAATTCTACCGGTTTTTTTTCAAATGAATCCTTAATCAAAAACTTGAGCATTGTAATAAAATTACTATTATACGCTAACATAACAAAGAAAGACACTACAACAATCGAGCGATAGTAAAGACCTAACAAAATACATGAAACAGTCACAAATGCCACAATTAATCCTCTTTTAAATTGCTTCTTTGTCTGATTCAAAACCTGAAACATCGAACCCGAAGTTGCATTAATCATCTGTGCCCAAATTGAAATACTCAATAATCGAAAACAATCCCCGGCAACTTTCCATTTTTCTCCGGAAATAATATAAACTATTTCCTCACTTGTAAAAAAACAAAACATCGAAATATAGATCCCCAACAGCGAAAGCAGTTTAACCATTTTCATATAAACTTTATAAACATAGTCCTTATCATGTTGCCACTCTGCTAACAATGGATGCAAAATCGGAGTAATAACATGAGTTAACATCTCTAAGGGGTATAACATTAGTTTATAAGCAATGTTATAATTCCCCAATGCAATTGGACCCATAAATTTACCAATCAATAGATTATCTGTATTTCTCGAAAAGTAATTAATAAGATTAAAACCAAATAAATATGAAGAGTAATTTTTAATCTTATTTATACTTTCCATTTTCAATCGAAACCTAAACTTAAGTCCACAATTAAGATAATTCCACAAAAAATTCAATAGAGAAGTCGCAATAGAAAATACTATCAAAGCATAGTATCTCAATCCAAACTTAGCACAAAAAATTGCAATTATACTTGAAACAATGCTTACAATTACTTGTCTAATTCCAACTAACAAAAATTCTTTGTTCTTAAAAAGCAAACCGTTAGGAATTGTATTCAATGTACTGAAAAAAACCGCAATCGACAGTAAAGCACCAAGCTTAATATATACCTTTTCACGGTAAAAATAAGAAAAAGGAAATGAAAAGATAGTAAAAAACAATGCCAATCCTATTGCCAAAATAATACTGAAGGAGAATAAACTATTTATATCATCATCTGTCAAATCACGGTTCTGGATCATTGAACTACCAAGCCCAAAATCGGCCAGAATGGCAAAAAAAGCCACAAAAACATTGATTGTTGCCGCAATTCCAAAATCTTCCTGGGTTAATATTCTTGATAAAATCGCAATATAGACAAAATTAATAATAAACACAGAATACTTGACAATAATATTAATAAATGTCACTTTTTTAATCGACATATTATCTTTCATAAATGATTGTACCTTTCAATTATCAACCAATATTTACAATCTTTAATAACTTTTTTAAAATATTAATAGCCTTTCTAATTATAGCTTTTTGGATTTGACTGTTATGAATTCTTAAATAATAATACAACGGAAACTCATTATACCTTGCCCCAAGTCGATTCACCTTATTTAATTTAACATTATAGCCAACAAAGTTATTTTGATTAATGTTATTAATATTTTTATAAATTTGAAACGATTTTATTTTATAAGCGTTCGCCAAATTATTCATTTTTTCATGAACATGTTGAGATTTATATATTTCATCAACTGGTATTTGAACAATGTTAAAATGATTCGAATACTTCTCTAAAATTTCTTTCCCTTTTTCTGACCTGATTATTATATTTGACTTTCCTTCATACGATTCTTCTCCTTTGATGTAACAATCTCCAAAACTAATATCTGCTATCTGATTAAACTTATCGATACAATAACTACATCGATTAACTTGAAAATAATCTTTCAATTCCATTCTATATTTTTTATCAATCCAATAAGTTTTTTCCGAACAAATTATTTCAACATCTCCAGGCCACCCATCTTGACCTTTACTTCTATAATATAATTTAATGATATTATCTTTTTTATTAACATATTTTCTTTTCAAATAATCTAGAAAATTATAATTCATTGTTTTATCACAAAATAAACCGAATAAAAGAATATTATTAAGATTGATTCTTTTAAAACTACAATAATTAAAAAGACTATAAAATTGGCATGGTGTTCCAACAATAATATACTTCTTATCCGGTTCCTGCTCAATTTTCATAATTACTTCATCAATCATCGCTGGTAAATATTTTGATTTACTTGCATTGAGTACATCAACAATATTATTTGTAACTTTAATTTTAGCCGGGATTCCATCAAATTTATCATATTCTAAAACAGCTGCATAATCATACTCTTTATCTCTTAATAATAAATATATTAAATTACTAATCACACCACCACTCGTACCATTGATACGGATTTTTTCATCTAAAGAATAAATAATATACGCTCCCAGATCATTACCAGTAAAAATATTATCCGGAATCTTTCTGTCAGAATAAAGTACTTTAAAATCAACATTAACTCCGGGACAAATCTTTAAACAATTACCGCATTGAGTACATTTATCATTAATTACAGGAGAAAAAATACCATTCTTGAATTTAAAGGTTATCACTTTTTTCGAACAAACCATTGCGCAAACACCACAAGAAATGCAAAGGTTATTCTTCACAGTTTGAGCTACAGAATTTATCATATCATTAATTTCCTAACAATTTTATAATTTAGCGAACGAGTATTAATCATCACTAATAAGCACCTGTCTTCTCCAATACAACTTTAAATGTCTTCAGTAAAAGTGTTATATCTAACCAAAACGACCAGTTACGAACATACCATGAATCCATCTGAACCCGAGTCTCATAGCTGACATCACTCCGACCGCTTACTTGCCACAAACCGGTAAGTCCCGGGCGCACCATATAATAATCGTTAATATAATCCCGATATTTCTCAATTTCTTTAGTTACTATAGGCCTGGGGCCTACTAAACTCATCTGACCCAAAATAATATTAATCAATTGTGGCAACTCATCCAAACTGGTCTTGCGCAAGAAATTCCCTACTCTGGTTACACGTGGATCATTTTTTAATTTAAATTCCCGCTCCCATTCTTCTCTGGCTGCAGGGTTATTCTGAAAATGTTGTTCTAAAACCTCTGCAGCATTGGCAACCATCGTCCGAAATTTATAACAGGGAAACAATTTCCCGTTTCTGCCAACCCGTTGATGGGAAAAGATCGCTTTACCTTTTGAATCAATTTTAATTAAGATAATCAAAACTAACATTAGTGGAGCCAATAATGCTAAAAATATGGTACCCACAATGATGTCAAACATTCTTTTTGCCAGCCGGTTCCAATAATTTAGTAGGTTATTATGCAAACTTAACAACACAGTCTTTTGTTTGTAAAATGAGTTAATATCAATATTACTTAATGGCAGTCCATACAGATCCGGGACGATCGAGATCCTTTCTACCAAAGGTTGTAACCGATAAACCAGTCCAATAAGTTGTTCCCGATCAAATTCAGGAAGCGCAATGATCACATCCTTGATACCACTGGCAGTAATTATTTCTTCAATCGCACCGATTCTTCCCAAATAGGGGTACTTACCATCATCTGATGTTTCCTGGTCATTAACAATTCCTAATATTTTATATCCTGCATAATAATCGTCTTCAAAGGCCTCGGCAATCAACTCCGCATTCTTCCCGGAACCAATCAACAAGACCGGTTTCTGCCACAGACCCAAAACCATTAAGAAATACTTTACAATATATCTGGAACACAATAAATAAATAAAACAAATTATGCTACTCAATCCAATAAACACTCGCGGAATAAAAGAAGCATTATGATTAAAATACATTACTACAATCGTAATTATTGTTGCAAATACGGATATTTTAAAAATGATCTCCATTTTTTGCCAGAGTGGAAACCGCTTTTTATATAAACCCTGGCTCAACATCAAACCAATGTAAATCAGGGGAATAATAATGTAAATATGAGTATTGTAATCACTAAACGAAGACAATACATCATAATAAACAATAATATTACGTATATAAAACGAAGATAACAACGCTGCTACGATCGCCAAATAATCAGTGACAAGTAAAAGCAACGGTGAAATATATCCCCCTAATTTCGATTTAAACGATAAAGACAGATCTGGTAAAGTAAAAATCAATTCATTTTCAACAACATTACTGACTGCCGTTTCAACATATTCGGCTGAATGTACATTCTCTATCATTTTATCCTCCAACTTGTAACTTATAATTAATTGTAGGATTCACATTATTAATGAAATCATTGTTTTCTAGATTAATTTACTATATAACTCACTCATCTTCCTAACCTGTTTAACAATATCATAATTCATCTCAATATGCGCTCTGCCAGCTCGTCCCATATCCTCCCAAATTTGAGGATTTTCAATTAAATACTCCAATCTTTCAACGATCTGCTCAACATTTCGTTCCTCAACCAAATAACCGCTTTCTCCATCAATAATAACACTTGGTATATCGCAATGCCTCGTGGAAATAACCGGCATCCCTGAAGCACTCATCTCAATGATCGATACCGGAGCACCACCCTCATTGTCACCGTCTTCAGCCTGGACGCTGGGTGAGATAAACAGATGATGTTTTTGAGCCTCCTCCAACAATACAGAATATGGTTGATATCCCAACAGATTCACAGCATTAGCAATATTATAGCGTTGAATTATTTTAAGGATTTGCTCCTTGATTACCAAATCCTTGCCCTTAACCCCATCGCCAATTATCGTTAGTTGCAAATTCTGATATTTCTGTCTGGCAATTGCAAATGCTTCAACTGCATACGGGATCCCCTTTTTTTCGGTAAATGAACCGGCAATTAAAACTTTAATGACCCCATCAGCAGCAATTTTACGCGGAATAAATTTTATTTTGTTTAAATCGGTTCCCAAATGTTGTACCACTACTTTCTCATCAGGGCATCCCAATCCAACCAGAACCTGTTTCATATATGGACCTTCAACTGTAAATAGATCACACTCTTGAAATAAACGCTGATAGCGACTGCGCCACTCTTGCTTACGTGGCAATTTCGCAATATCATAACCATAAAAAGTTGTTACTTGTGGGAGCTTCAGTTGCTTTTTAACCTCCAGATCCCGCCAACCGGTATTGCCAAAATGAGAATGCAGCAATGATACCTGATTTTCGCGTAAAAGCCGCTTTGTAAATGGAGTATAGGCTTTAAATAAAGCTTTATACGCCTTCAAAAATAATTGTTGCAATTGACAGCTGTCGGAAATACTAAAAACGTGCTCATATGGAAAAAGATCAAGATTTTTTTTCTGGTCAGTAACAACAATATGGTGAAAATCATGATTGTGAATCAACTGCGAATAGATCCAACTCTGGGTTAATGATAAATAAGGATAAACCGAATGCGCTATAACTTTTTTCATGCCAAAACCTTCCTAACAGCTTCAATCACATCTTCTACATCTTCATCACTCAATTTCGCAGACAATGGCAAGGATAATGTCCGTTCGGAAATATACTCAGCATTAGGGAAATCCCCTCTTCTAAATCCAAATGTTTCTGCATAATAGGGCTGAAGATGCAATGCAATATAATGCACCCCTGTCCCAATCTGTTCTTCATGTAATTTATTTAAGACCTGATCACGACTGAGTTTAGTTTTATCAATATCAATTAATAGTGTATACAAGTGCAAAGCATGTCTGGTGTTAGGTTCTTCTAAAGCCGGAGTAATAACCGGTAAATCTGAAAAAGCTTGATTATATCGTTCCCAAATATAGCGTCGCCGCTTGGAATACTTTTCGATCCTTTGTAATTGATTGATACCAATCGCCGCTTGCAAATCCATCATATTATACTTATATCCGGGGTAAACCACTTGATAATGTTTGAAGCCATCATCTGAAAACCTCTTCCAGGCATCCTTACTCATACCATGGAGGCCTAAGATCTTTATTTTATCGGCATACTCATCATTATTGGTGATCACCATACCACCTTCACCGGTAATAATATTCTTGGTAACATAAAAACTGAAACAGCCTAAATCGCCAAATGTTCCAGCCTTTTTACCATGATATTCTGTTTCGATGGCATGAGCGCAATCTTCAATTACTTTCAAATTATATCGTTTCGCAATATCCATAATTGCATCCATATTGCAAGGACGCCCAGCAAAGTGAACTGGTAAAATCGCTTTCGTCCGGGGAGTAATCTTTGCTTCGATCAATTGGGGATCAATATTCATGGTATCTTTTTCAACATCCACAAATACAGGAACCCCACCGGCGTGAATAATCGTATTAGCGGTAGCGCAAAACGTCATCGGGGTTGTAATAACTTCATCCCCAGGTTTAAGATCAATTGCCAGTAATGCCAAATGTAATCCAGCAGTACAGGAATTTAATGCCAAAGCATGTTTAGCTCCTTTATATTCTTTAAACATCTCCTCAAACCGGTGAACTTTTGGGCCTGTCCCAATCCAACCCGATTTAAGCGAATCAATCACCTCATCCAGTTCATCCCGCTCAATTAAAGGACTGCCAAAAACCAAAAAAGATTCCCGTTTATTTCTCATAACTTCATCCCTCACATATTTCAATTTAAATCAAGTCCAATTAGAGAAACAATGAACATGACCGCTAATATCAAATTTGCTTTGAATAAACATCCAATAATATAAAATTTCCTAGATAAACTCATTTAAAGCTGCATCCAAACCAAAAATGGTCTTCAATGCACCACCACTGCCATAAGCGATGACCGGAGTCCCGCAGGCCTGTGTTTCAACAGGCACAATTCCAAAATCTTCTTGAGCATCGAAAACAAAGGCTTTGGCCTGTTGCATATAATCCTTTAATATCTCAAACGGTTGATAACCTAAAAGTTCGACATTCCCAGTCGCTTTGCTCTTAACCTTTTTAAAATCCGGTCCATAACCAATAACAATTAAATTTTTATCAGGCATCGCCGCAAAAGCTTCGATAATTAAATCCACTCTTTTATATGGTACCAAGCACGATGCAGTCAAATAAAAATCTTCTTTACCTTCACAAAACAAAAACGAATTAACATCAACCGGAGGATCAGCAAACACCAAGGGATACGAACCGGTTATCAAAAGAACCGGCAATCTATTTTATCTCAATACCATCAATCTTTTTAATTTTAATTCCAAAGATCAATTTCAATACCATCAAGGCTTTCGCAAAATCACGCCGCCGAATCCGATTGATTAAACTTAGGAATAAACTGAAATAGATGCAAGGTAACAGAAATGGATAGAACTTTCTGGTAAAGACAACCCGATTCCTTAACGAATAATAATCAGACAATAAACTCACCTGTTTCGGATCACTGTGGGAACCAATACTGGCACCTTCTTTATGATAGACAATGCTTTCCTGAGCGTAACCAAGATCAAATATCCCTTTTGCGCGTGTTGCCCAATCCAATTCTTCAAAATAAAGAAAATACTTCTCTTCCATTAAACCAATTGTTGACAAAAACTGACTGGAAGCAAACATCGAAGCTCCAATAACACAGCTCATCCGGTGGTTAACATTATCACTGGTTAATAACTTTGAATACTCTAGCTTTGCTCCCACACGCTTTGTAGTTCCAAACAATTTATTATAGGTTGCCCCGCCCAACGCCTGGACAATATCCGGTTGATCATAATATAAAATTGTCGAACCGCAAATCCCTGTTCGTTGGTTATTACGCATATAATTAACCAAATGTTCTAAAGAATCAGGCTTAACCACCGTATCATTGTTTAGTAACCAGACGTAATCATAATTGGACTGAGCCAAGATATATCTTAATCCAACATTATTTCCTCCGGCAAAACCCAAATTCGTATCTGTTTGAATTACAATCATTCGGCGATTGGAAGATACCTCTGTTAAATCACACCCGGCACCTGAAACTTTACTAAACCTATTACTGTTCGCCTCATAATAATATTCATCATAGTAAACCGGTTTAGTTTCCGGGGTAGCAACAATAAACCGGGACGTAGGAACCTGTTCCCCTTTAGCCCAGTCCTTAATCCTTTGTAAGGAATCATTGGTTGAACAGTTATCAACAACCACAATAAAATAATTAGAATAATTAAGTTGCTGCAATGATTCCAGACACTCAATGGTATCATGCCAACCGTTCCAGTTTAAAATCAAAATATATACCAAAGGCTCTATTTTGTTCATGTTTATTCCTTGACTGAAATCAATATCGATTCATTCTCTTAGAAATCTATTATTTCATGCATTCTATTTACTTTAGAATTTACAAAGACCATTATTTATTTCAAGAGTTTCAAATAATCTTTAATCTCTTCCAGCCTGTTATCCCACGAATTATTCTCCAAGAACTGCTTTCGTTCTTCAGGAGAATAGTTGATTGGAAACCCCTGATTAACAAGATTAAGCACTAACCGATATAATTCATTGTGACTATTATAGAAATAAACAAAAGGTGAAAACCTGTCGATTTCCTGATAATAAACAGAAATAATCGGTTTATTAAAATTAATATATTCGTAGAGCTTAACCGGATCTACTGATTCAATCAACTTATTTACTTTAAACGGCAATATCAAACAGTCAAAGTCTTCACAATATTTCGCTAGTGATTGATGTTCAACCGGACCATAATAGTAAATTCTTGGATGAACCTCTTTTTTTACTCCGGTTTCAACCGGACCAATGAGATGGAATTCAATATTTTCAATCTTCTGCAAACAGTATAGAAGCGCTTCATAATCAAACCATGATGAGATTGTCCCAATATAGCCAATTTTAAAAACCTGATCTTTTTTATCCTGTAATCTACTTTGCGCAGGTAAGATATTACCGCCATAAGCATTTCTGATTAACTTTACTTTTTCTTCCGAATTTACCCGTAAATTAATTACCTTTTTAAGATGCTCACTCGATACAAATACCAGCGAAGCTTGGCGCAATAACTGTCTTTCCAAGCTTTCCAATACTTCTGTAAACATTGCACTATGTTTGAATTCACAGATATCGTCCATACAATCATAGATAATCTTATTCTTACATGAAGGAAAGAAAGCTAATAATTCCGGTGAAGTAAGCCAGATAAAATCGGGTTTTATCATCAATAACATTATTTTAAAAAAAATACTAAGAAGAAATTTATTAATTCGAAATAATATTCTAAACCGATACCGAAACGGCAGTTGGATATAAGGACAAAAGTTAAGCCCTATCCGACTGTTTTTAGTCAGTACAACCCTATTTCTGGTAATTGGATAAGTGACAAATACCTTATAATCATTTGACAACTCTTCCGCAATAAAATGAGGACGTTGTTTGATCCAGTCCCAATCAATATGCATAACATATAATATTCTTTTTTTCACAGTCGATTCTTAGTGTCTCCCTAACTATTCTTAGTCTTTCTCACACATTATTTAGATTTTGTTTTTTCTTTATAAAAACCAACCGTCCGGTTTAATCCCTCTTCCAACGAAAAATCCGGTTGAAACCCTAGAGCATTAAGTTTTTCAATGCAGGCGCATGAATGTTTGATCTCTCCCGACCTTTCGGGGATATATCGAATCGCTGGTTTTCCATTTACAATCTGAATTATCTTTCGAACCAGGCTGTTAATATCGATGGTCTTTCCGCTCCCAATATTATAAACACCGGTTCCACGGTCCATTAATAAAAGCAAAGCTTTAACCAGATTTTTGACATAGACCAAATCCCGGGTTTGAGTTCCATCTCCATAGATCGAAATTTCTTCATTTTGGATCGCTTTAGAAATAAAAATTGGAATGGCAGCAGAATAGGGAGAGTCTTCCGCCTGGCGTTCTCCGAAAACATTAAAAAACCTGGCGCACACGGTAGGTAAACCATAAAAGTCATTAAATAAATTACAATAATATTCACCGTCAATTTTGGTGATTGCATAAGGAGACTTCGGCGCCAATCGCATACTTTCAGATTTCGGAAGTTCTTCGGAATCCCCGTAGACCGCAGCCGAAGAAGCAAAGATGAGTTTTTTGACCCGACCGGTTTTGGCGGCTTTTAACACATTGATCGTCCCCATGAGATTTACCGCGAGATATTCGTCCATATTGGCCATGGATTCGGTAACGCTGGTTAAAGCCGCCAGATGAAAAACAATATCACAGTTACGGGCCGCCGCAGTGAGGAGGTCTAAATTGCGAATGTCGCCTTGAATGAAAGTATGCGGGATTTTTGAAAGATTATTGAGCCGGCCTGTAAGTAAGTTGTCATAAATTGTAATTTTATTTCCTTGACGCGCTAGTTCTTCGGCCAGATGGCTGCCGATAAATCCGGCGCCACCGGTAATTAAGATGTTAGGCATCGAAACCTCATTCTTTAATTAAATTTTCATCGACATTTTTTAGTTTAGTCCATAGATTTTTGGCAAGATTTTGTTCGGTTGGTTTAAGGTTACTTGCCGGATTTAGGTAATACTCCATATGTTGAACAATTTCTTTAACCCTTGTATCCCACGAATTTTCCTGCAAAAAATCTAGACGCTTCTGATCTGTATATTTTTTAGGAAATCCCTGGACGATCAATGTTGTTATTAGTTTGTAAAGATTTTCTTGGCCGTTATAAAAATAAACAAAGGGCGTAAACCGGTCGATTTCTTCGTAATAGACTGAAACAATCGGTTTATTAAAATTAATATATTCATATAATTTAACCGGGTCGACAGATTTTATAAACTCAGTTATTTTAAAAGGTAATATAAAACAATCAAAATCCTTACAGTAGTCAAATAAATTCCCATGTTTAATTGCACCATGAAAAAACAACCGATCATGATTCATTCTTGATGTTTCAATTTCAACGGGGCCGATAAGGTGTATTTCAATATTGTGTATCCTATCTAAACAATAGTTCATTGCATCAAAATCAAACCATGAGGAAATCGTTCCAAAATAACCGATTTTAAAGATTGGTTTTACATTGATTGCTAAAGAAACCTGAACGGGAAAAATATCTCCTCCAAAAGCGTTCCGGATTAAACGGATTTTTTCCAAGCTTTTAAACCGCGAATCAATTACATTCATTAAGTGTTTACTGGATGAAAATATTAATGATGCGCGAAGTAGTAATTTTTTTCCAAATTTTTCAATACATTTCGAAACGCCGGGTCATAATTAAATTCGCATATATCATCCATACAATCATAAATAAGCTTACGGTTCCTTGATGGAATATAAGGCGTCAATTCGGGAGAGGTAATCCAAATAAAATCAGGCTTAAATATATATAAAACCACTGTAAAATAAATTCGTAATATAAAGATGTTAAGATAATAAAGAACTATATTCTTTTGCCGGAACGGTATTGCAACAAAAGGGCAAAATCTAAGGCCTTCCCGGTTATTTTTAGTCAATAAAGACCGCTTTCTAGAAAACGGGTAACTAATAAGCAAATCAAAGTGGTTTGCCAGTTTCTCAGCAATAAAATGCGGCCGTTGTTTTATCCAATCCCAGTCCACATGCATTATATATAAAATTTTCCGTTTCATTAAATCTTTTTAAGTACCTCCGCAATTCTTTGACATGCTTTTCCATCACCATAGGGGTTATGGGATAATGCCATTTTTTGATATTCGTCTTTATTATCCAACAATAATTGTGTTTCCTTAACAATAGTCTCCAAATTTGTTCCTACTAGTTTTACAGTCCCGGCTTCAACCGCTTCCGGGCGTTCAGTGGTATCTCTCATTACTAAAACCGGTTTTCCTAGACTTGGCGCCTCCTCCTGTATTCCGCCGCTATCGGTTAAAATTAAGTAACTTTGATTCATTAAATAAACAAATTCTTCATACTCTAAAGGTTCAATCAAAAAAATGTTTGAGATGTCTGATAAGATATCATTAACCGGTTTACGTACGTTAGGATTTAAGTGCACCGGATAAACAATGTCCATCTCCGGATTTTTTGCGGCGATTTGCTTTAAAGCATTACATATATTTAAAAAACCTTGCCCGAAGTTTTCCCGCCGGTGTCCGGTAACTAAAATAAACTTCTTTTCAGATAATTGGTAGCCATTTTGTTTTAAGTTAAAATAAAGATTTTCTAATAGGGTCTTATTTGTATTAATTTTGTCAACTACTATGTTCAATGCGTCAATAACCGTATTTCCGGTTACAAATATTTTTTCAGCAGGGATGTTTTCTTGTAAAAGGTTCATTTTCGCTTTATCGGTTGGGGCAAAGTGGTACTGTGTTATTCGCGAAGTAACTTGGCGGTTGATCTCTTCAGGCCAAGGAGAATAAATATCATTAGTACGGAGACCGGCTTCTACGTGACCCACTGAAATTTTTTGGTAAAATGCCGCTAGTGAGGCAGCCAGTGTTGTTGTTGTATCCCCATGAACTAATACTACATCTGGATTATAATTCAACAAAACTTCTTTTAATCCTAACAAGACCCGTGAAGTGATGTCATATAAATCTTGTCCGTCTTTCATAATATCAAGATCAAAATCCGGCTCAATTTCAAATAACTTTAAAACCTGATCCAACATTTGACGATGTTGGGCGGTGATACAAACTCTAACATCAAATGTTTCAGGATCTTCTTTGATTTTTTTAATCAGGGGGGCCATTTTGATAGCTTCGGGGCGAGTTCCGAAGACTAAAAGTATTTTTCTCATAAATTCACCTCATTAAGATACTTCATTATCTGTTCCACTCGGTGTTCCCATGTATTCTCCAGCATTTCTTTTTGTAATAGATTTAAATAATTTATATTGTTTTGTAATTTAAGGGCTTTTTCAATTTGTTGCAGGAAATCTTCTTTATTTGTTGCGGTTATAACAGATTTATATTTTTGGCATTCCGTTAAATCAATAGTAACTATAGGATGTTTACTTGCCATATATTCAAAGAGTTTAACCGGTGAAACCGCTTCAGTTATTTCATTTTTAACAAATGGTATTGTACATACATCAAAACCCTTCAGAAAACCAGGCAAGTCCTTATAGTCCTTTTGAGAGATAAAAAATACGTTTTTATATTTTGCCTTGATATAATTCACATTTTCTTGAACTTCAAAAATGGGACCTATATAAACAAAAGCATATTCATTGAGTTTTAACGCCAAGTATTCTACCAGTTCAAAATCCATCCACTTTGCAATAGCTCCATAATATCCGATCACTTTCTTATATGTGTTTTTTATCTTAAATAAACTTTTTTCAACATTACAATCATTCAAATTTTTAATAAATTCTTCACTTACGGCGTTATTGATAACTAATGTTTTTTCTCTATAACTCACTGGTATTTGTTCATATAATTTAATCGCAGAAACCGTAATTACATCTGCTCTTCCCAACATTTCCATATGGCTTTTATATAGTTCATCGTAAGGTAAACCTAAAAGAGATAACTCGTCCATATAATCATATATTATTTTTTTATAAGGAAGATAAGAAAGGTGTTTAATATTATTAGGCCACATACAGTAATAAATAGTTTTATTCTTATCCAGCAGTGTTTCCAAATAAGGAAAGTGGGCTTCATGTATTAAAAATAAGTTTTCAGAAATTTTTTGAATAGTTGTGACACTATCTGTTTGGCCATTTAAAGTCCCATAAAGAACAAGATACCCTTTTTTCGCAAAAGCATTTGCAAGTTGCTGCGGCCTTTGGAACATAAAACTATAATCTACGGTTGCTGGAAAAATAACAACTTCTTTATGCTTATATGACTTTAAAGCTTTTTCTATTTCCTTCACCACTACTTCATTTTTCATTATAGAAACAATTATTTTTCTTGATAATCTTTTTAAATAACTTAATTTCTCTCGGTTATTCACCATAATAAATTTTTTTATTTTTTTAAGAGTTAATTCCATGTTATCACCTAGCTTTATAATTACTTCATAATTAATTAGAATCTTTATAAACATCAACAAATTAGGGGTTTAAACCCACATTCAAAGGCACTGGTTTAAATCTAATC
>Ga0209204_1001181_pt1 | contig 25366 bp, 21 predicted proteins | sample AD_JPNMR2_MetaG_FD_184425 | JGI IMG/M metagenome (GOLD analysis project Ga0209204, IMG submission 184425) | Active sludge microbial communities of municipal wastewater-treating anaerobic digesters from Japan - AD_JPNMR2_MetaG (SPAdes) (version 2) | ecosystem: Engineered > Bioreactor > Anaerobic...
GCTTGCAAAAGCGGCATCCCTTGCTCCATCGTGCTATAACAATCAACCGTGGAGGTTTGTATTTGTCTATGAGCCAGGCAAACTGGATGAAGTAAAAAAAGCCCTGGCAAAAGGGAATGAATGGGCTCGTAAGGCTTCCATGATTATTGCTGTTTTCAGCAAGGAAAAGGATGATTGTGTATTGAAAAATCGTATATATCACCATTTTGATACTGGAATGGCTACAGCACTTATGTTACTTAAAGCAACTGAATTAGGGTTGGTAGCTCATCCCATTGCAGGCTACGATGAAGAAGCAGTTAAAAAAGCTTGTGCTATACCTGATGAGTTTACTGTAATTACCCTAATTATCATAGGTAAAAAAGATGGTATAATACATGATGATTTGACCGAATGGCAGAAGGAAAGCGAAAAGAGCCGTCCACCAAGAAAGCCACTGGAAGAATTTGCTTTTCACAATGTTTATAAGTAAAGGGTCAGAGCAAAAGCTCCCCACGGCAATAAGCACACAGACGTTCAATACACTCTTCCAATGTGTTACCCAGCTCTAAAAAATATTGATGCAGGGTAATCTTTACAGTAGGGCGATAGTTACTGTCAAAGTAAGCCCTTGACCCACCAAAGTAGCTTTCAAATGGGCTTCTCACCTTGCCTGCACGCACCGGATTGTTGGCAAAATACCAGAGTAAGTTGAATAAATACATACGAGGATTGTCCGCAAACTCTACAATGCTGTCATTAAAACGTTCATTCCATACAGGACCGGTTCGCTGCATCATGCGGTTAAACCGTTGTGCAAACCGTGACTTTATATACTGCACAATACGGGATATGGAAGCACCACCTTCCACAGTACGAATAAGCAGATGGATGTGATTATCCATAATCTGATAGTTGATGAGTTCAAATTCATATTTTTCCAGAGCCAGTGTAATGCAGTATTCAAATAGTGCTTTGATAGAGTCTTCTTCCATCATGTTTCTGCATTCAATGATACGGCTGGTGACATGGTAGGTAATGTTCGGTGCAATGAAACGAGGTTTTCGCATGGTAATTCCTCCCAAAGTTAAATATGGTAAAAAAACCCTTTTGTGTATATACAACGCATGAAGGCAAAAAATAGTGCAGGAAGTGATAAAAATTTTTCAGAAAAATAGGGAAAAATTTAAAACTCAGTGTCAGAGCATATCTTAAAGGATATATGGTGTCAGAGCAAAAGTGGTTGTCACACGGGAAGAGACGTTCATTGCGGCACATATTATCACGGCAATATGCAAACTACGTGTAAGCAGGTGCACTGGCATATGGTGTCAGAGCAAAAGAAGAAAAGAAGCAAGAAAAAATGGAAAGGTATAATCATCGGTAACTATCGCCCATGGGTGACAGAGCATAATAATTATTGTGTTACCCGAATTAAGTCTTTGTGAAAGTATGGTGTCAGAGCAAGATACTACTACGCCAAAGATAAAGTTCTGTATGCAGGTGCGGTGTCAGAGCAATGAATAAATGCTTGTACAATTTCTTTTCCTTTAAATAATAACCATCGATGAATACTATTCATACTATTATACAGGATAAAATCTTATTATTGTTAATCGTGTTTGACATAATATTTGGTATTATGGCAGCAATTGCAGCATTTGTCAATGCATATGAAGGTTACAGCCACTTCCCAGAAATTTCAAAGACAAAAAGAATTCGTTTATCCCTATCCATAGCATTGGGGGCTTTTTGTGTTATAGTTGCAGGTATGTTCGTGGTAATGTTCTTTTTCAGATGATTTATGGCAGGATTATATCATACAACTATCACAAATTATTGATAATTTATTGTTGATTTTATTTCCTGTTCTGTGATTTTGTGCTACATTGGTAGCAGCACATTAGTGTAATTTAAGGTGATGGAGTTCGCCTTAAACCGCCTGTATCAGGCTGATAACTCCTGTAGTATATTTTTATAATAGCAGGAGGTATATATGGGCGGCAATTCAGAAAAACAGATTACCACAACCAGCCACAATTTAACCCAAACCCTGTATAAATTGCTTAAACTGATAGACCAGATGGGCAGTGACTATGAGTTGTACAGGAGCAAACTTGAAGAGATAGCGCAGCGTTATTCACAGGGGAAAATCCATTTAGCAGTACTGGGGCAATTCAAACGGGGAAAAAGTTCCTTATTGAATGCACTGTTAGGTGAAAAACTTCTTCCCACTGCTGTCATCCCATTAACGTCGGTGCCCACATACATCAGGTATAGCGAACATCCGTATGTTCATGTAAGCTTTGAGGGCAATAAAGCTGGTGATACATTATCATCAAAAGACCCACAGGAAATTCAGCAATTTCTCTCTATGTATGTTTCAGAAGAGGCCAACCCAAATAATACACTCCACGTTGAAGGAGGAATGATAAAAAAGTCAAAATAGTTGCGGTGGAACGAAGATCTGTTCAAGATGTATGAATGAACAGGCAGGTTACCGTTCGTCATAGTATGTGGTCTTAGAGACCGGGAAGGAGAATGAGGAACTGTAACCGCACCATTCAATGACCTACGAGGTCGAATAGGAGAATGGCGTAACACCGAAGAGGCCCTGTTCAAGAAGCAAATATACTATACCAAGAAGACAGGGGGTACATATGAATTATGTAGGAGTAGACTTACACAAGAACAGATTCACGGCATATCATACGGTTAATGGGCAATACCGCAACTATGGTACAAATGATATAGGGATAGCAAGTTTTATAGAGGAATGCAAGCGAACGGATGGTACCGGAGCGATTGTGGTGGGAGTGGAATCGACGGGAAATACACGATATTTTAAGAGGCAGCTGGAAGAAGCAGGAATACAGGTAAAAGTGATCAACACGATGAGGTTCAAGGTAGTAACCGAATCGGTGAAGAAAACAGACAAGCATGATGCTCAAACGATAGCAGAATTTTTAGAAAAGGATATGCTTCCGGAGGCATGGATATGTTCAGACTATAGCGAAATGCTGCGGCGATTATTACATGTACGGAGGCAATTAGTTAAGGCGATAGTAACCACGAAGAATCAAGTTCATAGCATATTGACAGCGTATGGGTATGCGGATGCACGGGCAACATTACAAAGTAAACGAGGGCGCCACGCAGTGCTGGACACCCTCGCATCAACAGAAATCGGACTCGTAGTCCACCTGTTGATGGAAATGATAGATTCATTACATGAAAAAGTCAAGCAGATTGAGGGAAAAATTGAAGAATTGGTAAAGGGGGACAAAGCAATAGAGTTGTTACAAACGATGCCGGGGTGTGGGCGTATTATAGCCTGGATGATACGAGCATATACTGATGATATCAGGCGGTTTATGAGTGCAAAACACTATGCGGCTTTTGTAGGGGTGGTACCCTATGTGCATAATTCTAATGCAACTATCAGACATGGGAATATAACCAAACATGGGCCTGAGCCATTACGGACAGCATTTGTACAATTGGTAATGGGTATGCGGCGGATAAAACAGGTGCAGGATTATCGGCTCATGAAGCGCTATAAAGCATTACAGGAAACAAAAGGCTCAGGAAAAGCAATAATAGCAACAGCACGAAAGCTTACACATATAGTATGGCATATGTTAACATATAATGAACCATTTGATGCTTCATTGCAAATGGTGATTGGATATGAGAATAACAGGTCCATGCAAGAAAAGCAATTAGCATAACCTGATTATTCTATAGATTTACAATATTTGAATAGGGCTGTAAAATATTTTGACTTTTTATAGGAGTTGAATTATATTATGATGCCGAAATACTTAAAAAGGGAGTGGTGCTTATTGATACTCCCGGTATTGGTTCAACTCATCGCCACAATACCGAAGCAACTCTCAACTTTCTTCCCCAGTGTGATGCGGCACTTTTTTTAATGTCGGCTGATCCGCCTATTACCGAGGTTGAACTGGAATTTTTAAAGCAGGTTGCTACCAGGGTTAATAAAATATTTTTTATACTCAATAAGATTGATTATCTTAGTCCAGAAGAGCTTGAAGAGGTTCAGCGATTTATAATGCGTGTCATTCGTGAGAAAGCCGGTATACAGGAAGATATTGCACTGTATCCGGTATCCGCAAAGCTGGGACTTGAGGCCAAATGTTCACATGATACAACACTGCTTTCACAAAGCAGGCTTGATTATCTGGAAGACCATATCATACGCTTCATGTCACAAAAGAAGGAAAAAATACTGCAGGCCAGTATACCACGCAAAAGTTTTGATATCCTGACTGACCTGGAGATGCAGCTCAGGCTTTCTTTAAAAGCATACACTATGCCACAGGAAGAACTGCAACAAAAACTCATGCTGTTTGATGAAACCATACAACAGGCAGAGCAGCAGAAAACGTTTTCCGGTGATATATTAGCAGGTGAGCGCAAACGGTTGCTGGAACTTTTAGAAGAACAGTCGGAAAATTTACGACAAAAAGGACGGCATTATCTTGAATCGGTGGCTAATAGTTGCCTTTACGAAAAAAATACAATAGATGAAAATGCCATAACGCAAGCACTTGCTCTGGCTATACCGGGATTTTTTGAACATGAGCTTGGCCAGATGTCGCGCTTTTTTGATACTCATGTTATTACCATTACCCGAAAAGCAATCGATGTCGCTATCCAGAAGAAACAAACATACGTCAGCGAAGTTGCCGGGCAGGTTACACATCTAGAACAACTGATTGCTGCACTAGAAGAACATAAAAAGTACTTGGCATCGTTTATCAGGGATTCTGAAACAATATAATACAAATGCATACTGTAATGGTTTATCATTTGGGCGATAGTTCATAGTATCCGGTGACTATCTCCCATTCCCTAAAAATATTCTTTTTCCTCTTGTTGCACGTAAAAATAATATGAAAGCAGATGTGTACCCCGCACCTGATGTGTACCACTTTACATATTGCCTCAAGGTGTCAAAGCCAAATCCTCCGCAGGTAAACATTACCTTTGATGATGTCGTAGCCTATCAGTATACTGGCGGAACTACAGGGGTATCAAAGGGAGCTATTTTAACGCATCGCAACCTGGGATGTATGGTGCAGATGTATGAACAGTGGTTTAAAACCAACCGTGGCGAAGAGATTGCAATGGCTGCGCCACCCATATTTCATGTGCTGGGCATGTCAGCTGCAATGAATTTGCCACTGTACATGGGATGGACCATAGTTCTCATACCAAAGCCACAGCCGGAAAACTTGCTTAAAGCTATACGCCTGTACCGCCCAACCATGTCGCCGCTGGTGCCCACTATGTATGTAGGCATGTTGCAGCATCCTGATTTAAAGAAAACCGATATGACCTGCTTCAAGCTGTTAACATCGGGTGGCGCTTCATTGCCGGTTGAAGTATTGCAGGAGTTTAAAAAACTTACCGGTGTTGAGATTAATGAAGGCTTTGGCATGACCGAAACCTCGCCACAAACGCATCTTAATCCGTATAAGGGAAAGAAAAAACCAGGAAGCATTGGCATTCCGTATCCTGATACTGAAGTTAAAATCGTTGACCTTGAAACGGGAACAAAAGAGGTGCCGGTGGGCAAACCTGGTGAGATGCTTTTCCGCGGTCCTCAGGTAACACAGGGGTATCATAATAAACCTGAAGAAACCAAAAAGGCTTTTACCAAGGATGGATTTTTAAAATCTGGTGATATTGCTTATATGGATAAAGATGGGTACTTCTTTGTTGTTGATCGCAAGAAAGACCTCATCATTTCAGGTGGATACAATATATACCCGCGTGAAATTGAAGAAGTGCTGTATCAGCATGAAAAAGTTGCTAAATGCGCCGTTATAGGCATACCAGATACAAAACGTGGGGAGAACGTTAAAGCGTTTGTTGTTTTAAAAGAGGGTCAGAGCGCAACCCCTGATGAGTTGCTTGATTTCTGTAAAGAGCGCCTGGCAAAATACAAATGGCCTGTTGAAATTGAAATCAGAAAGAGCTTGCCCGAATCCAATGTTGGCAAGATTCTTAAAAAGGAATTGCGTACTGAAATAGCAAAGACGAAATAGTTATAGTTTTTGGAACACACCGGCAAACCAGCCCTGGCTGGTTTGCCCATCTTTCAAAATACAGTTATATTTTCTGAATGTCTCTATTACTTCATATTGGCGTTCATCAATTATACCACTGACAATACAGTATCCCTGGTTTTCAAGCATTGAACTGAATTTGGGGGCACTGGCAATGATAAGTGCAGTCATGAGGTTTGCTGTAATGCAATCGTACATGCGTTTTGGTTCAAAGCTTTGAATATCGCAACACTGGACAGTAATGGGAAATTTATTGCCAATATTGTTACGTGCACATTCATAGGCCTGAATGCTTGCATCAAATGCATCAATATGTGTAACACCCATAACCGCTGCAGCTATCGCCAGAATCCCTGTTCCTGTACCAGCATCAAGCATGGTAATTTCATAAGGCTTTTTGGTAATTCTTGTGTGTAATGTTTCGGCAAGTAATGCCAGACACATATAAGTGGTAGGATGTTTGCCGTTGCCAAATGCGTGTATATGCGGCAAAGTGAATTCATAGCGTGTAACCGGCTCGTGTAGCGCCTGTACAAAATCAATGGCAATTGTTTTTTCTGAAATATGTATCCTTGCCGTATCACTGCCATAGACTGCCTGAGGGACTACAGCATCATACTGTTCCTTTATGGCATCAAAGTATGAAATTGCTCCAAATGCACTATCACTATCTGTATCAAAAAATTGAAACATTGTGTAACCTCACTACAACGATGAATTGATACACTATACCAGGCGGCATCAATGACATCAAGAATTTTGTGCGATAGTTATTCGATAAAAAAATTTTGTAAAAAGTATTGACATTATACTTGGTCGTAATTACATTGGTTGGTGGTAATACCACCAACCATAACGAGGCATTATGTACTTAGAACCCTTAAAAGCTGATAGCCTGGTAGAAGCGTTTGTGAAGCGCTTTGAGGAACTCATTATATCAGGCAAACTCACCATCGGGCAGAAAATCCCATCCGAGCGTGAACTGGCAAAACAACTTGGTGTAAGCCGCCCAGTTGTCCATGAAGGACTTATTATCCTGGAGCAAAAAGGACTTGTGACAATACGGCCACGTCATGGTGTAACTGTCAATGACTATCGCCGTGAGGGTTCACTTGCCATTTTGCAATCACTTGTTTCGTATGCAACTGGCCAGTTTGAGCCACATATCTTAGAAAGCTTGCTTGCTACCCGCACGCTTATTGAGCTTGAAACAGTAAAACTTGCAGCGCAACACAGAACACAGCAACAGCTTGATGAATTCAGGGCGATAATTACTGAGGAACAATCGCTTATACCTGCACAGACGCAGGCAATAGTGGATGTTGATTTTAAATTCCATCACCTCATAGCACTGGCAAGCGGCAATGTGGTGTACCCGCTACTCTTAAATTCATTCCGTCAGGTGTATACCAATCTCACATATCAGTTTTTCCTTGATACCAGTGTTGTTGATTTTGTGTTTGCACATCATCAAAAACTGGTAGGAGCTATTGCCCAAAAAGATAGCAAAAAAGCAGTACAGATAATGTCGTCATTGCTTGATCATGGGCAGCGTCATCTGAAAACATTTATACAAAAGCAACAATTAAAGGAGGCATTATGAGCCAGACATCACCTAAGGCACAATTAAAACAGCCTAAAAATTTATCACCACGGATTCAGTGGCTTCGTGATTACTACTTTAAAGGAGCTGAAAGGAAATGGAACAATGAGTATAAAAGTTTTACCACAGGAACGCCGTGGGATGCACAATTTAACGAAATGACATTTTACATTGTACCTGAAACGTATACGCTCATGCAAACCATGTATCAGTCATTCAGGATGGCAGCACATAAAGTAGATGTACCCAAAGACTTTTATTCATGGAGCATCCCTGAGCGGCGTGCGTGGTTTAACAAAGAAGTAATGGTTAACTACCTGCCGCATGAAATTTTGCCTGGTGATCTGATTGCTGGTGCCCGGTTTAATATACAGACATCGTTTTGCCTTACCAAAAGTGAAATGAAAAAGCGCATCAGACTGGTGATGGGGAAAAACGGTGCACGTGCAAAAATGAAGTGGTTCCATGACCATGGCTTTGGCAACGCTGGTGCAACCAGTGGTCACCTGATTCCTGATTATCAAAAAGTGTTACAGAAAGGTTTTAAGGGTATTTATGCTGAAATAGAAGGCTTTTACAATGAGCTATCGCCCAAAGAAAAAAAAGGCAACAAAGGGGCTGTGCTTCGTGCTATGATGACAGCAGCTACCATGCCGCGTGATGTTGCGCTGCAGTATGCAAAAGAATGCAAACGTCTTGCAAAAGAAGAATCAAACTCCGCACGCAGGGAAGAACTTGAGCAGATGGCTGCAAACCTGGAGCGAGTGCCGTGGGAACCAGCAGTCAGTTTCTGGGAAGCTGTGCAGTCACTGTGGCTTGCTCACATGCTAGTGATGAGCGATGAAAATTATCCTGGCCCGGGCGTGTCATTTGGTCGCATTGACCAGTATCTGTATCCGTACTGGCAGTACTCGCTGACAAAGGGGATGGACCGCGAATTTGGTAAAGAGATATTAAAATGCTTTTTTATACACGCCAACACTGCATACGATGCCATGATACGTACGGGGAATAACGGCATTACATCCGGCTATGGGCAACTCATAACGCTTGCCGGATTGGGAAAGGATGGCAATGACATGGCAAATGACCTGACCTTTGCATTCCTTGAAGTCATTGATGAGATGTCGCCAATACTTGAGCCAAAACCCAATATAAGGCTACACCAGAAAAGCCCTGATGCGCTGCTTGATAAAGTTGTTGATATGATTGCATCCTGTCAGGGTGCTCCATTCCTGCTCAACTTTGATGAGCGTTCAATGGCAGGGATGATTCGTGAGGCAAAAAAGGCTGGCATTGAGCATTTAATAAACGAAAATAACGTGTATGATTATGCACCTGTTGGGTGTCTGGAAAATACCATGGTTGGCAATGACCGCTCAGGCACGGTAGACAATAATCTTAACCTGGCAAAGGCAATTGAGCTTGCGTTAAACAACGGTAAGGATTTCTTCCCATTTACTGATCCGGTGACCGGTAAAGTAGAGCCAGTAAAACAGATTGGACCCAGAACAGGTGATCCACGTACATTTAACACATTTGATGAGTTCTGGAATGCGTATGAGATTCAAACAAAGTTTATCATAAAAAAGATTGTTGAACTGTACGAAGAATCTGAACGCATACGTGCACAGTACCATCCAACACCATATCTGTCATGCCTGGTGAAAGGGTGTGCGGAAAAGGGTAAAGACATAACACAGGGTGCAGCAGAAATAAGCTTTACCACGCTTGAAGCAGTAACCTATGCAACAACAGTGGATTCGCTTCTTGCCATTAAGTATATGGTATATGACAAAAAAGTTTGCACCATGGATGAACTTATTCAGGCACTTAAAGCAAACTGGGAAGGCTATGAATATTTACAGAGCATTGCAAAAAACCGAGCACCAAAATATGGCAGAGATGATGATGAAGCTGATGCTATGGGCCTTAAGGTTATGCAATTGTGGACTGAAGAAACATGGAAACATAAAACCAAATCCACAGGACGGCAATTCAGGCCCGGGATGCTATCATGGAATTACTGGGTTGGTGATGGCTATATTCTGCCAGCAACTCCTGATGGCAGAAAAAAGGGTCAGTTTTTATCAAATGCAATATGTCCGGTTAACGGGGCTGACATCAATGGACCTACAGCCAACGCAAATTCCGTTGGAAAGGTACTGGGTGGCAGGGATACCCCCGGTGATTTTGGCGGATATGTTAACCTTCTTCCTAACGGTGCAAGCCATACCATTACGTTTAATCCTTCAATACTGAAAGATCCTGAACACAGGGGAAAGTTCAAGGCCTTTTTACGTGGGTATGCAATAAATGGCGGTACTGCATTGCAGATTAATATGCTTGATCCAGACATGCTGCGCGATGCACAGAAACATCCTCAGGATTACCGGCACCTGCTTGTCAGGGTAACTGGATACAATGCGTACTTTGTTTCCATTGGTAAGGAATTACAGGATGAGGTTATTGCTCGTGTTTCACACAACAAGTTTTAGGAGATAGTTATGACTATTGATTCCACTGGCATAGTACTTGAAATACAGCGCATGTCTACTGAGGATGGCCCGGGTATACGCACCACGGTATTTATGAAAGGCTGCCCGCTCAAGTGTGTGTGGTGCCACAATCCTGAAAGCATAAATCCAAAACCGCAGGTGCAGTGGATTGGTGCCCGCTGCATTGGATGTAAAACGTGTGTGCAGGCATGTCCCAATGGCGCGCTGACGTTTGATGATGGCATACATATTAATCGCACTGTGTGTAAAGGATGTGGTAGGTGTACTGAAGTGTGTCCTTCAACTGCCATGGAGCTTTTGGGCAAACAGTGGAGTGCTGATGCACTGGTACAGGAGCTTTTGAAGGACAATGCATATTTTGGCACCTCAGGAGGTGGTGTAACCATTTCAGGTGGTGAAAGTACCTTCCAGGCTCATTTTGCAAAAAAGGTGCTGGTGGAACTCAAACATCATGGCATTCACACCGCAATTGACACCTGTGGTATATGCAATCAACATACGCTCGATATGCTGCTGCCCCATGTTGATCTTGTGCTCTATGATCTTAAAGAAATGGATCCTCTAAAACACCAACAGTTTACCGGTAAGTCAAATTATAGAGTGCTTAATAATATCAAATATATACTTTCTTTTATGAAAGAACATCTGTTCCCACGTGAGGTGTGGATTAGGACGCCACTTATCCCGGGTAAAACTGCACGAGATGAAAATATCGTGGCGATAGCTCATGAAATAAACAATCTGCTATCTATTAATCCAAAAGCTATTACTCGCTGGGATTTGTGCGCATTTAATAATCTATGCAAGGACAAGTATACCAGGCTGGGGCTGGAATGGGAACTGGCACATACGCCACTTTTAACTAAAGAGGAACTAAGCCATTTTGAAGCACTGGCAAAGCAGCATTGCAATAATCCGGCAATTGTGAAAACAAGCGGTTCAACCCGTATAGAAGATGATGAAGCACCGGTAACAAAACCAAAGAAGAAATTAGGATGCTAATAGTATGTATGGAGGAATATAAATGAAAACACGAAAATCATTCACCATTGATGAAATTGCAGCATTAAAACCAAATGAAAAAATAGCACTTGTTGCCACAATTAATAACGAAGGATTACCCCATGTAACATTGCTCACGTCACTACTTGCACTCGATGACACACATATGGCACTGGGTGAATTTTCAAAAGGTGTAAGCAAAGAATATATAAAGTACAACAATAACATAGGTTTTTGCATACTTACCATGAATATGGATATGTGGCGTGGGAAAGCACGTTATACGCACAGTGCCAAAGAAGGTCCTGAATATGAGATGTTCAATGAATTTCCCATGTTCAGATACAATACATACTTTGGCATTAATACTGTGCATTATTTTGATTTACTTGAGGCAAATGAAAAGGAACGCTTGCCTTTGGCAGCTATCGCAAAAGCTGTTATTGCAACGCTATGTTCAAAATGGGCTGCAAAACAGAAAAAAGACACCAGGCCCCTTGATACACCAGGCTTTGAACTTTTTAACAGGCTGGATGCGCTTAAATTTGCCGCCTGGATTGACAGTGATGGTTTTCCAAAAATAGTGCCGGTACTGCAGGCAAAGGCCAGTGATTCCTCTACCATAGTGTTCTCGCCGTTAGCTTTTCGTGAAGAATTGTTACAATTAAAAGAAGGAACACCGGTTGCAGTGTATGCTCTAACAGTAAAGATGGAAAATATACTGACACGGGGGATTTTCAAAGGCTACAGGCGGTATGCAGGTATTACGCTTGGTATGTGTGATATCAACTGGGTATATAATTCTATGCCACCAGTCCATGGTCAGATATATCCCCGGGTACCGCTAACACCGGTAAAGGATTTTTAAATTGTCCTTGTATTGATGTTTTGTTAGTTAATGTTTTTTATTAATTATTTGTTTTTAAAATAAAAAACATATAATAATCATTGACAAATTTGTTTTATCAAAATAATGTACCAACTGGTCAGTACAGGATGGTATATATGGTATCAAAAGGAACAGTAACAAAACAGACAATCATTAACCGCATCATTGAGCATATACACCTCAATGGTTTTTCTGAAACAAGTCTCAGTGATATTATTGCCATTACTGGCGTTAAAAAAGGTAATCTATATTTTCATTTTAAAAATAAAGAAGAACTAATTTTAGAAGCACTCAAAGAAGCTCATCGGCAGTATCAGGAATATCTTGCAGCATATACTGCAAAGGTTTCTGAGCCTCTACACAAAATAGATGCAATGCTTGATGCAGTATACACATACCACAAAAAACGAAAATTTAGAGGCGGGTGCATCTTTGGGAATATCGCACTGGAAATGGCTGATAAAAATATAGCCTATCGAGGATTCATCCATGATGTTTTTCAGCAATGGATTGACTGGACTGCAACACAGCTGGAGGCTGCTGTGGCAGGTGGGCAATTGTTGGCCAGTACACCGGTACAGGAACTATCGCACCATATTATTGCTGCACTTGAGGGAGGGCTCCTTCTATCAAAAGTTACAAAAAATCCTGATGACCTGAATGCTGCTATTCGGGGTATAAAAGAGTTATTACATTACTATAAAACCAATAAAGGTTTAAAACGGAGGAATAATGCTATCAAAACAGGAAATAATTGATAAGGCAAGAGAGCTGCAATTTGATGATATTGGGTTTGCAACAGCAGAGCCATTTGAAGAACACAAACAGTTTTTAACAACAGTACCTGACAATTTTACATGGGCACGTGTCTTTGGTCTGCCTCTTGAAGAAGGCTGTAATCCTCAAAGCATACTTCCGCAGGCAAAGACTATTATTGTGCTCATTGAAAACTATTTTAAATTTTCGTTTCCTAAATCAATGGAACCATACTTTGGACGTTGCTATATGGATGATGACCGTGTAACCAAGGATGGGTTGACGGTCAGAATACGGCAGTTTGTATCCTTTTTGCGTGAACATGGTCTTCAGGCAAAAGTGACGTTTTCCATTCCACAAAAGGCTGCTTCAGCCAGGGCAGGCATTGGAAATTTTGGAAAAAACTGTTTACTGTATGCAAACAATGCAGCGGGCAAGAGTTCATGGATAAGCCCCATCACCATACTGGTTGATAAAGCATTTGAAGCAGATGAACCAACAGTAAAAGTAGGATGTCCTGATTGGTGTCGTAATGCCTGTGTAGCTGCATGTCCCACACGAGCGTTGAAGGGCAACTGTACTATTGACTCCAAGCGGTGTATTTCATTTCTTACATATTTTGGGCAGGGTATTACGCCTCGAGAACTTCGAGAACCCATGGGCACGTATATATATGGTTGTGATCGGTGTCAGGATGTATGTCCACGCAACAGAGCATGGATGTCACAGGTGCTGCCACTAAACCCGCGCGTGGCTGCAAAGGAACCATGGTTTGATATTGTAAAGCTGCTTCATATGGATGATGCCTATTTTCAACACAATATTCAGCCACATATGTTTTACATGCCTGCAAGCGATTTGTGGCGATGGAAGATGAATGTAGCACGGGCAATGGGTAATAGTCTCAATGAGCGTTTTGTACCAGAACTTATTAAAGCTTATGAAGACAACAGCGATGATCGTGTGAGAGGAATGATTGCCTGGTCACTGGGAAGAATTGGTGGCGCAAAAGCAAAAGCTGCACTTGAACGCTGGCGACATAGCGCTACACCAGCAGTGAAAGAAGAAATTGAGATGGCGTTGTAGATATATATCGTAGAATAGAAAAACTTAGAACTTATTTCATTTTATAAATTAACTATCTATCTATTGAAATCTATTTAATATTTTATAAGGAAAGATTAATTGTGGAAAAAGAGATAATATTGTATATAGACGAATCACTTGAGAGTGAATATGAAGCAAGGGCACCTGGTTATTCTATAATTAAACAAATGGGAAGCCATATACGTTCGACAACAAACAAAAATGGCAATCATTACATTACCCTCCCAGCACATAAAACATTTAAAATAGGTACATTATGATGTGGGATGCTTCACGATATTGCTGAACATTTTTATATTTCAAAGACGAATTAATAGATATACTCTGGGAATAATGTTATGACCATGATATTTATTTTAAAATTTCTATACAAATTTATATTTATAATCTTAAAAAGGTAAAACATATGGGTACCATTAATCCAACTCAAGAACAAATAAGATTAATTAAAGACAAATACTTTGAAAAACCTTTTGTCATGATTAATCTTTTAAAATTTAAAAGGGATAGTTCCGGTAGAAAAAGCAAGCAACTGTATCATCAGTATACAAAAGAGGTAGCTTCATTGTTACAAGCAATTGGTGGTAACGTTATATTTTTAGGTGCAGTACACGATGTTTTTATAGGGGAGCAGGGCAATATGTGGGATGAAGTTCTGCTGGTATATTACCCATCCGGTGAAGCTTTTTTAAGAATGATTGCCATGGAAGAATATCAAAAGGCAAATGCATTCCGTGAAGCGGCACTTGAGAAGTGTGTATTGATGGTTACCCAACGTCTGGTGTAGTATACCTTGATTTACTTCATATATTGTTATAAAATTATTCGAGCATCGGCAATAACCGCTCTTTTTGTATTAACCATAACAGGGTTGCAATCAATTGATTTAATCGCATCAGCCAAATCAATGACCATGGTGGAAAATTTTGCCAGAAGCGCCGCCAGGGCTGATATATGTGCTTCCTGGTGCCCGCGAAAGCCCTTCAACAATTGTACCCCTTTAAGCGATTCAATTGCTTTCAAAGCTTCATTCCTTGTCATAGGAGCCATTCTGATTGCAACATCTTTATAAATTTCAACCGATGTACCACCAATTCCCACAAGTACCACAGGGCCAAACTGTGGATCCCTCTTAGAACCCACGATCATTTCTACTCCACTTTGAAGAGAATCAAGAAGTATGCCCTTAAAGCCTTTTATCATTGTAAATTTTAAAAAAACTTCTTTCAGTTGATTATCGTTAGAAATTCCAACAACAACTCCACCAACATCAGATTTATGGATTACTTCAGGGGAAACTACCTTGGCAACCAAAGGATACCTAACGTTTTTTGCTGCTGAAAGAGCTGCCTCAATACTTTCAGCATAAGCATACCGTGAGACAGGAAGACCATAGTAAAGAAATATTTGTCTTGCCTGGTGTTCCATTACCCATCCATGTGATTGAGCATTCTGTATGATTGCACTTACTTCTTTTGTCATAGTTTCCCTCCTGCTATTGCCCTGACCATTGAAACGGCACCTTCAACGGAATGTGCCACAGGGATTCCATTTGATTCAAATCCATCAATAAAGATTCCATACTTGTCAACGTGAGGAATATACGTTACAACAGGTTTTCCCGACTCACGTGCAATTTGGGCAATTCTTGCTCCAACATCTGAAGTAATCCCGGGAAGATACGGAAGCAGCAGAATGAGCACGCAGTCAACATATTCTTTTCCTATAAAATACCGTGTTGTAGTGATAAAATCATCATCCACAGCACTACCAGTAAGGTCAATTGGATTTGAAAAAGAAGCAATTCCCTGTATGCTTTTTGAAACAAGGTTTTTTAACTCTTCCTGGTCATTTTTTGGAATATCAACTGTTGTGATGCCTGCCGAATAACATCCATCGGAAGCTATAGCTCCATGTCCGCCGCTGGCAGTTATTATACATACATTTTTCACATTACTTGCAGAATAGCGTGATAAAACCTCGCAGAATGCCGCAAACTCAGCCTCATCAGCTGCTTCCACTGCACGGCTCCCTTTAATGATTTCCGAAAAAGTAATATAATCACCGGACAATGATGCAGTATGTGAACTTACCGCTTTTGATCCATCTGGGGTTTTACCAGATTTCATGATCACAACAGGTTTTTTTGTGTGGTTGACCTCTTCAATAAAAAGCCGTCCACGGCCATTACTGAACCCTTCAATGTAAAAACCAATTACTTGGGTAGCAGGATCTTTAATAAAAAATTGTAACAGGTCTACTTCATCCAGTACAGCTTTATTGCCAATACTAACTGCCCGTGATATGCCTACCCCCTCCTGTGTCAATCTGATGGTAAGATCAACAAGTATTCCGCCACTTTGACTGATAAGGGCAACATTTCCTTTTTTTAAATCTATTAGCCTTTCATTGGGCAAAAAAAAGGTATCAATATGAGGTGGGGAAAATATCCCAAGGCAGTTTGGTCCAAGAACAGGAAAGGAGTGCGTTGTGGCAATACGGACAATTTCTTCCTGCAAATCTTGTCTTCCTGATTCAGAGAAGCCTCCTGATATTATTATTCCACCAGAAACACCTGCAGCTATGCACTCTTCCATGGATCGGGGAATCATGTCTGCTCTTATACTAAAAATGGCCAGGTCCACCTTCTCGGGGATTTCGCTTATTGATGTATATACAGTGTCTCCATAAAGCTTCCCACCTTTAGGATTTATGCAATACGTTCGCGCTTGATATCGCAGCCTGTTTTTTGTAAAAATAACATTAGCCGGATTAAAAGGGTTGGAAAGTGAAACACCTATGACTGCTATTGATTTTGGTTCAATAACCTGTTTAAGATTCATATCTGCTCCTTTGTGTAAGGAATTATATTATATAGTATCATCGTTCAATTATATATTTTCAATAAAAAAATGAATAACGCCATTCTAAACTCATAACAAAAAATGGCTACTATATTGATACTATAAAAAACAATGAAATTCAAACAAGACAAAATCAGGAATCGCTTTCAATCAATGAACTTGATTGCCTTATTGAATTAAGTCAAACCCTGATTCATTTGGAAATAAAAGCAGTGTGTAAAGATAATACTGAGTTTAATTAAAACCTTGAAAAAATTTTCCACATGCAGTAATGCAAAAAAAGGATTTATGTTGTACTCAGGCAAGCAAGCTGCTGGCATTACATCTGATATCCCTATAATTTTCTGGTGGATGCTGTGAGTAATATTATAATAAGGAATAGCCCTGCATCGCTTTCCATTATTCTTAACCGTCCTGAAGCTATTAACAGTTTAACTGTTGAAATGATTGATTGTATAACCAGTGCATTAAAGCAGGCACTTCATAATGAGTCCGTTCATTTTATTTTAATCTATGCATACGGCAGCAAAGGCTTTTGCGCTGGCGGAGATATCAAGAAGCTCTATCAGGCTTCTGTTAGTGGCGATAGTAACTACATAAAAGAGTTTTATTCCAAAGAGTATGCGCTGGATTACCTGCTGCACACTTATCCCAAACCAGTGATTGTATTTGCACATGGTATTACGATGGGTGGGGGCATGGGAATTGCAGCAGGTGCAACGCGTGTTGTGGTGACAGAGCAAACCATGATGGCAATGCCTGAAGGGCGCATTGGCTTTATCCCTGATGTGGGGTCAACGGGGTGGCTTTTTACTAAATGTAAAAAAGGCTATCCATACTATTTAGCACTCACAGGCGATACTCTCTATGGTGCAGAATGCGTCCATGCTGGCCTGGCACATAATCAGATACTATCGCACATAGTATCACAATGTATTGCTGAGCTTGAACGTTTGCAGTGCAGCAACGATGAGGTACTTTCAAGAATTAATAGCATACTTTCTTTTTATAGTACACCTGTACAACTGAGTCAAGGGGCAAAAGATGAATGGATTGGACAGTACTTTGACACTGATAAGCCAGTTCAATGTATGTTACAATCACTGAAACAATGCTCCACACACCACAAGCTGTGCAATGGCGTTTTTACACGCATTGCCGAGCGTTCCCCCACATCACTTGTCCTGACCCATCTATTGCTGAAAGTAAACAAAGGCAAACCCCTTGATGAAGTTTTTGCACGTGAACTAAAAGCTGCCATTTTTATGACACAACATCATGATTACCGTGAAGGGGTCAGAGCCAGGTTAATAGATAAAGACAATAAACCAGAGTGGCAGCCTGAAAAAATTGAAGATGTTGATAGTGCGTTACTACAGAAGGTAATTAGCAGTAATTAAAAATGAGTAATGATCTCGCCTAGCGTCTTTACCATTGTGTGGACATTATCCATTGACACACGCTGCAGGTTGTCTTTGGTGCTGTGCAGGCCACTCACACCATACGTCTCATTTGCAAAGCCAACGGTGATAGCGGGTATACCTTCGCGCATAAACATGATGGAATCGTCAGTGAGTTTTGGTAATGTGCCAACATCTTTTTTTGTAACCGTACGGTAAGCTTTTGCGAGCCTTTGAATCAGATTGCTATCGGCACTATAAAATGTAAGCATTACTCCGGCTTTTTCCCAGTACACCATGTTACCAGGCTCCCCAACAAGTTCTAAATTTATGACCGATAGCTCCTGTGGCTTTTTATTGGATAAAAGTTTTTTAACATACCATTTAGCCCCCTGCAGATTAATTTCTTCACCAGTTGTGAACACAATCTCCACGTTAAGCGATTTATTGACCACAGTACCTTGCTTGATATTATCAGCAAGCCCTAAAAGGGCAACCACGGAAGAAGCGTTGTCGATAGCTCCGTATGATTGCTGTTTTAAAAATATAAATCCACCCATAGCAACAGCTACTAAAAGCCACTCAATGATACATAACAGCACAATTATTGCAGCAATGCGCCTATATAATGGCTTTGTTAATAATGTAATTTTTTTTGATAAGGCCAACCAAAGCAGCACAAGTAATCCTGCCAGAATGCTTGGAACAATAAACTGGTATATTTTGGCTCGCTCTATATGGTCAAATATATCAGTTTTGGAATCATAGTGTGCAACAAGAACCAGCGTGTGTGTTGCGTGATGTTGTGGAAATGAAACAATTATATTTGCACTTTCTTTTGGGACAATCCACGAAACAACTGGTTTCACAAGTTCAAACTCACAGATAAGGATAAACGGAATAGCTAAAAGAAAAACTAAACCAGGCAATGTCTTTTGTTTTTTGATACACCAGGCAAAAAGCAATGCAAGAATAAAACACAAAAGTCCTGCAATGAGCATGATGTATGGGTAAATAGTAACATGTTGCAACTCAAATGGAATATTATGCTGTGCAAGTATATCCTGTATATACTGGGCAACCGTATCCAGTGTGTCGCTGTGATTGGGCCTTGGTATGGATATGTGTTTTAAAATTTCATACAGGTTCATAAGAATAGTATGAATCAATTATTTACTAATGCAACAATAATATAATTTTTTAATTTTAATAATAAAGGTGACTCCATCATAACATTGGCGTTGTTTTTTAGCAATAATTCCATTGTATGTACTGCATTACCAAACACGGCATACATCAGTGGTGTACAACCATGATTATCACGGGCATTGATATTACATTTTTTGGCAAGTAACAGTGAAGCAATCTCAACATTATCTGTATATGCAGCAATCATAAGTAGCGTTGTACCATTAGCATCCCTGAATGTACAATCTAAAACCTGGTCCATGAGTTTTTTAGCTTCACTATTGTTTTTGGTATAGATGGCTGTTGGTAAATTACCATTGTTGTTTTCTTTTCCATATTGTGCTGCCAACCAGAAACGAGTTTGCCATCTATCTCTGTAGGGAGCATATTCCATCTCCTTGTAACTATTAAGTTTTGCATATTTTTTTTCAATAGCAATGGCTATGTTCATAAGCTCTTTTGAAGAGCACTCAGCTGTTAATTTGTTAAATGCTTCCTCTTTAAAATAACTATCGCCCAGTCCTTCTATAAATGTTTGTATAAGCTTATTTTTTGATAGTGAGCAATAGGTAAGTGGTGAAGGCAGATCCCATCATGATAACGGGATGAAATCAATATAATACAACACCTGCGTGGTGGAGAGCCCATTGTTTTTTTGTTGGGTAAAAGTTTTGATAATGGGTTTACTCTGCAATCACATCCACAAATGTAAAATGAATGGCATCAACCAGGCCTCGATTACTCAACCTGAGTTCAGGTATTACAGGAAGCCCTAAGAGTGCCATGGTCATAAACGGTGACACCAATGTGCATCCTAATTCTTTCCATGCTTTTTCTAAGTTTGCAACCTTTTTTTGTACCACATCAACTGGCTCATCGGTTAATAGACCTGCAACAGGAAGTTCAACAAGTGCAAGTACTTTACCATTTGCAACAGCGATCATACCGCCACCAGCTTTAATCAGTTCGTTGCCTGCAAATGCCATGTCGTCTTCGTTTGTTCCAACAATCAAAAGATTATGCGAATCATGTGCAACGGTTGATGCCACAGCTCCTGTAATAAAACCAAATCCTGTAACAAAACCAATGCCTTTTGTACCGGTTGCCTTGTGTCTTTCAAAAAGTGCAGCTTTTGCAATATCTTTTGTTGGATCAGGTGCTATGTTGCCATTGACAACAGGCAGGATTTCAAATACCTGTTGTGTAAGTACGCTTGCTTCCTGTATTTTTATAACACGAACCTTTGCCTGCGTCTTATTGCTTTTCAGGATAAAATCGTCTTTTGTTAATGTCTTCCCAACATTCACCGTGTTTTTTGACCAATCAGGATACGTTACCTTTTTTGCCGGGATAAGTATTGTGCCATCCTTTGCAACAAGCTTTCCACCAATAATGACAGCTTTGACGGTTACCTTATAAAGGTCAGATAGTAGTACTATATCAGCAACCTTTGATGGTGATACACTGCCAAAATCCTTACTCATCATAAAGCATTCAGCAGTATTTAAGGTGACCATCTCAATGGCAGTGACAGGGTCAACACCTTCTTCAATGGCTCGCTTTACGATATGATCTAAATGTCCCAATTCAATAAGAGTGTGCGGATGTGTGTCATCACTGACAAGAACAGCAAAGCGGCTATTTACTGTATTCTGGGTGATAGCTTTTATAACTTCTTTTAAATCATGCCAGGCAGAGCCTTCACGTATCTTTGCATACATTCCAAGGCGCATCTTTGCAAGCGCATCTTCAGCACGCACTGATTCGTGACATGAGCGCACACCGCTTGCAACATACGCATTGAGCATTGCACCAGTATCGGGAAGAGCAAAATGTCCGGTGACAGGTTTGCCAGCCTTTAATGTTACTTCTATTTCTTTGTGTACTTCCGGGACACTGTTGAAAACTCCGGGAAAATTCATAAGCTCACCCAGCCCGGCAATACCCTCCCACTGCATGGCCTGTTCAATGTCACTGGCTCCAATAACTGCTCCTGCATCTTCTAACCCCGGTGCAGAAGGGACGCATGAAGGAACCGTAGCATATACTCTAAGAGGCACATCTTTTGCTTCATCAAGCATAAGTCTTACGCCTTTAAGCCCCAGTACATTGGCAATCTCATGAGGGTCCATGAAGATTGCCGTAGTACCGTGGGGTACCACAGCGTTACTGTACTGACTCACGGTGAGCATACTGCTTTCAACGTGAATATGTCCATCCATGAAACCTGGCGCTATAAAAAGTCCTGTTGCATCAACTATCTCCGTTGACTCACCAATACAGTGCTTTGCATCGCCAACCAGTGCAATGCGTCCTTTATATAGTGCTACATCAATATGTTCCTGCAATTCTTTTGTATTTACATTTACCAGTGTTCCGTTTTTTATTACCATATCAGCCTTGCGGCGACCCATGGCAACATCAGCCAGTTCCATAGTTATGTTTTCTAATGGTATGAAGTCCATTCTGTGCCCCTTTTAAAGATAATAACTTTTATGATTATACTTGATACAACAACGTTATCCAATCTTTTCAAAGGCTTTTGTAATTGTTTCGTCAGAAGGCTTTTTAGTAAACAAGCTAACAAGTGGAACCACAACAAAAGGTGCCAGCATCCCTGCGCTTGAAGCTATAGGTGAAAGGTTTGCACCTAAATAGAAAAACAGGCCAATTGACGTTACAAGCCCTGTAATCATACCTGCATATACTCCTGCAAGAGTTGTGCGCTTCCAGAAAAGACCGTACAGGTATGGTGCCATAAAAGCACCGGCAACAGCTCCCCATGAAAGTGACATGAGTGTAATGATTATGGCAAATTCATATCGGGCAATAAAATATGAGATAATAATAAAAAGAGCACTTAAAAATCGCATCATAGCAACAGAGTTTTCTTTAGAAATTTGTGGATTAACATGCCCTTTATACAGGTCAATGGCTATAGCCGACGACGATACCAGCACCAGTGATGAAAGTGTTGACATGGATGCTGATAATATTAACAGGAGTATAACCGCCATGAGTGGTTCGGGGAGGTTTTGTGTTAACAGGTCGGGGATAAGCCTGTCAAATGCTGGTTTGCCATCAATAGCTGGAACAGCATCATAAAATATGTGCGATAGTGACCCGGTATAGTAGGCGCTGACGCCAATAATGGTAGCAAAAATCCCCGTTACTATGCTTGCTTTTTTTATTAAATCTTCACTTTTAATGGCGTAAAATTTCTGTACCATTTGTGGCATTCCCCAGACTCCAAACGACGTCATGAAAATGAGAGCACCAAGCAAAAGATATCCAGGATGCTTATCGGCTGGTATGTGCAATGGATATTTTTGTGCAACCAGTGCAATACTTTGGGCTATCCCACCACTTTTTGCTGAAAGTACTAAAACCATGGTGATAGCTCCGGCAATCATGATGATACCCTGAATAAAATCGGTCAATGTAATAGCAAAATATCCGCCCAGAACCAGGTAGATACCGGTAATGCCTATCATGATGATTAATGCAAGGTCATACGAGATATGGAAATTAACTTCAAACAGATGCCCCAATCCTTTAAAAACTGATGCAGAATAGGGAAGTAAAAATATAAAAATTATAATTGCTGCAAACATCTTGATGTATGTACCATTGAAACGTTCCATCAAAAATTCAGGCATTGTCATGACATCTAAATTTTGTGTCATGATACGGGTACGCCTGCCAAGAACCAACCATGCAATAAATGAACCAAAAAGAGCGTTCCCAACACCAATCCATATTGCATCAAGTCCAAAAACCCAGCCCAGTTTACCGGCAAAACCAATAAACAGCACTGCTGAAAAATATGACGTTCCATACGCCAGAGCAGACACCCATGGGCCAATTGTTCTTCCACCTAAAAAGAAATCACCAAGTGTGGAAGTCTTTTTCATGCCCCAGACTCCAATAAAAACCATTAGCACTAAAAAGATTGTAAGTAAAGAAATTGACCACATTGCCAGTTCTCCTTTTTTATATATAGAATGGTGTTACATGCAATATGATATGATAAAACTGCTATAGTATTATAGCAGAAACAATGTAAGTATTTTTATATCTTGCAATTAGATGTCAATGATAAAAAATCTGGCGGTAGTAAAACAAAAGGCGCCTTTTTTAGGGCGCCTTTTGTTTTTTTATTATTCATTCATTGTGTATTGGCCTTTTAAAGCATAAACATGGTCTTTCCACACTTTGTTGAAGTTTTCATCATCAAGAACAGGTTTTTTGATCATCTTTAATATAAGCTCATTCTGTTTATCGGTTGTTCTTCTGGCCTGTGTAAAGACGTGTTGCGTATGCTGAAAAATCACTTACAATGAATTTGAAGATTTCATCAATAATCTCATCTTCAACATTGTAAATCTTCTTGTTTTCACAGATAAGCTGTGTGTAAGGAATAAGCGTGAAAAGCTCGCCAACTGTCAGCATGTAGTCAATATTCTTGGTTTGCTTTTCATCAGGTGTTCCTTTAATAAGGAAATTTTTAAAGGCTTCTATCTGTTCCATAAATACTTCTAAATTTTTGCTCCTGATACCTTCATACGCTTTGCGGTAATCATGGAACTGGATTGAACCCAATCCTTTGGTTGGTCCTTGATTGAAAAGGAAGCTGTCATTGGCTGGGTCATCACGTCGTGGTATTTCAGGATAGTCTTTTGGTTTGAACATGAAGTTTTGTAAAAATTTTACAACCAGCGCCATGTTGACGTGAGTGGTACCCTCTAATTTAGGCAACATGCCAATATCGCGGATTGCCATCTCAAAGTAGGTTTCCTGTTCAAAGCCGCGTGCTGCAATAACCTCATGTAGCAGCCCAATTACCTTTTCGCCTTCCATGGTAACTTTCATTTTCTGGATAGGGTTGTATAGTAAATACCGGCGGTCATTTTCATTTGCACTACGCATGTAATCACAGGCTCTTAATGCAAAAAGCTTCATGGCAGCAAGTCGTGCAAATGCTTCGGTAAAAATCTTTTTAACATGCGGAAAATCAGTTACATACATATTATATAGATTTCTGTTAGCAGCGTGGTCAATAGCTTCATAGAAAGCATGTTCGCAGATACCAATTGAAGCCCAGCCCAATTCGTACTTACCAACATTAACTGTATTGAGTGAAGAATCCCATGCGTGATTGCCACGTGACAGGATGTCAGCTTCGGTTATTGGATAGTCATGGAGAGCAAACTCAGCAACATATGCCTGGCGCACACCAGAAGTGCTTATCTTTTTAACGCATTCATAGTTGGGATGTTTTGTGTCAACAACAAAGAATACATATTCGCCGGTATCAGCCATTTTGCCAAAAACTGAAATGAGTGCTGCTGCATTGCCATTGCCAATGTAATACTTGTCACCACGAGCTAAGTATGTGCCATCACCTTTGGGATAGAGCATCATGTCGGTGCTGTAGATATCAGCGCCATGCTCTTTTTCGGAAAGGCCAAAACCAAAGATGCCGCCATCTTTTAACAGTTTTGCAGCCTTGTGTTTTACCTCCTCATTTTGTCCCATCCAGATTGGGCCCAAACCCAAAATAGTAACCTGCCAGGTATACCAGTAGCACAGGCCATAAAAACCTAAGATCTCATTAAACTCTTCAATGCGCCACATGTCCCAGCGACTATCGGGATCACCATATCCTGATGGAGTCAGCAATGTGGCAAAGGCCTGCTCTTTCTTAATAAATTCAAGAAAATCATCATACCATACTGCTGCCTGATCATCTTCTTTGATCTTTTTTAAACCTTTGTTTTCAAAAAACTCAATGGTTTTGAGCATTAAATTTTTTGTTTTTTCATCAGCATGATGACGATTGTACTTTTTTGGATTAAACAGTAACATTGTTCCCCCTATTCACCTGTAATATATAATACAAATTGGTATATACTTGATAGTATTATTATTGTATAGTATAGCACTACACTATATATATCA
>Ga0209204_1001182_pt1 | contig 25363 bp, 20 predicted proteins | sample AD_JPNMR2_MetaG_FD_184425 | JGI IMG/M metagenome (GOLD analysis project Ga0209204, IMG submission 184425) | Active sludge microbial communities of municipal wastewater-treating anaerobic digesters from Japan - AD_JPNMR2_MetaG (SPAdes) (version 2) | ecosystem: Engineered > Bioreactor > Anaerobic...
AAAACTATATTACCAATAATATCAACATCAGGATTATTTTCCATTAAACTAATCGAAAAATCAAGCCAGTTGTTATCCATAAAAAAATGGTCATCGTGCAAAAGGAAATAATATTCATATTCCGGTAAATTAGTAATTAAGTGATTGAAGCCAGCAGGATCCATGCCAACATTAGGCCTAAAGTAAATATAATCAAATTCAGTTTTAAATTTATGATTAATTTTCTTATCTGAATTAAATACTACCGCAAGATCAAATTTCTCACGATTTGCTAAAAATGCATCATTAAAAACTAATTCATCTAATCTATTATACGTATATTCAGATGAAACTATTCCAACTACAATATTTTTCACTTATTTACCTATTTGGGATAATTAAACTAAAAAGTATAATTTTCATAACCAGCAAGTTGAGCATATAATTGTAGTATTTTTGTGTGTTTTAATAAAAAACATTCTTGTGTGTAAAAAGCAAAGTGAGCAACTATAATGTCTGTAAATATTTTTCCATGCATACCTGTTTTATTTGTCAAATCTACAGTAATATATTGTTCTTCATCCAGCACATCATCGCTACACAAAGCACCACCTAATTTTTGAGCTGTTTCACCCCAAAAGGCAATACAATTTATTGAATACCTTTGTTTTGGTAAAACATAATCTTCGTTTAATTTAAATTCATTTATTTGAGATTTTATAAGTTTTTGGATAAAATTCCAGTGCAATTTTTCTGCAAATAAGGGATTCCCCCAACCTGTCAAACACAAACAATCATTAAATAAAGTGACATTTGTTTTTATTATGCCTTTTGAATATAATAAATATGTACAAATAGCATTATTAATAACAAGCGGACCCCAAAAAAGGTATTTATCTTTTTCCAGTAATGCTCTTTTATATAATTTTTCTGTAAAACCATTTTCAGCAAATACTACATCATCATCAACTCTAATATAAAATGTATCTGGTGAACTTGCATATTTGAAAAATTTGCTAATTGATCTGAATGAACCATCAACATTTGGTTCGCTTATTATTTTTATTTTATTACTTTCATTGGAAAGTTCTTTTAAATAATCTCTATCTTTTATATCTCTGCAATTATCCCACAAATGCCATTCATCTATAAAACTTTCTGTAAGTATATATTTTTTTAATATTTGTAAATATTTTTTTCTTCCAGCTGGTGTTATAACTACAACTTTGTGTTGTTTATTCATTATTTTCTCTATATTTTATAATAAATTTTAATTTCTCTTAAATTATCATCTGGTATTGGATATTCATAAAACATATCAAGAAATTTTTGTGCTGTTTGTGCATCATTTTCTTTAAGCATTATATACATGAATACCAATGCAAAAGGTATTTCGGAATGATATTCCCCATCATCACATATTTTTATAAAATCCCAAAAATACTTTAATGCCTTATCATATTCTTTGAGTGAAAAATATTTTAATCCTGAAAACCAGTCAATATTATGATTATTACTATGAGATAAATGATTTAAATAAGTAAAAATCTCTCCCGGATATTGCTCAAATTTTATACCACAATCTTCAAATAAAAGAGTTGATAATACTTCACAATAAACCGCATTAGTTTTATTATTATTGTTAAAATATGGAATTGAACCATATTTTTGTTTGAGTGAATTAATAGCTTTTGCTCTATAAACTCCTGCTATACCACATATCAAATTATATATATTATCTTTTTTAATTAAATGCGCAAGGTTTAATTGATGTAGAAATATCTGAAATGACTGAGAATTGATAAATAAAGCTAATAATGGAAAAATAGCAATATTACTTATTATATCAATATGCTTATTTTTTTCTAATAAATTTATCGAATAATCAAACCAATTGTAATCATTGTAAAAGTGGTCATCATGCAAGAGAAAATAATAGTCATATTCGGGTAAATTATTTATCAAATGATTAAAACCGGCTGGGTCATATCCTAAATTAGGCCTAAAGTAAATATAATCAAATTCAGTTTTAAATTTATGATTAATTTTCTTATCTGAATTAAATACTACCGCAAGATCAAATTTCTCACGATTTGCTAAAAAGGCATCATTAAACAAAATATCGTCTAATCTATTATATGTTTTTTCGGATGTTACTACACCTACAACTGCCTTTTTCATTAAATTTTATTCATTTTCTAATTGTTTAAGTAAATTAAATTTTTCTAGCATTTTATTAGTTTGGCTTTTATCTAATTTGTATTGTTCAAGATCATTTCTAATAGCTAAATGATATAATAATGATCCAATCACTGCCCCAGCATCTGAGATGGCTTTTTTATTAACTTTTTCAAATGTATCTGTATAATCGTGGTAATATTGAATTTTAAATTCATCTAATTTTGAAAGTGGTGTGATAGAAGGAATACCATTAATCATAAAAGGCATGTGATCGCTGTTTAGCCAGGGATGTGAAATCACTTTATTTAAATTAAAACCTTTTAACAAATTATTAAATTGTTCAATTAAAGTTTTTAGGGAGTCATATCCCATTACATTAAAACCATAAGGTGAGCCTACCATATCCATATTAATACATGCAACTAAATTTTCATTTTTATGTTTTTCATAATAAGCTTTACTCCCAAACAATCCCAATTCTTCTCCGTTGACAAAAACAAAATCAATAGAATAATTTATTTTTGGCTTAACTTCATAAAAAACTCTTAGTATATGATACAAATTTGCACTACCAATACCATTATCAATAGCTCCTTGACCTAAATCCCACGAATCAAAATGTGAAATAAGAACAATCTTATCTTTTGATTTACCTTTGTAAGATGCAACTATATTAGGTACTTGCTGGATTTTAGTAAAAGATTTGTTAAATATCGATACTACCGGTCTTAAAGAATTGTTAACTTGTCTTGTAAGAATTTGAGCATCTTCGTTGGTGATTGTAAAAACAGGTAAATCTAATTCTCTACCTTTAAAGTCTCCTGTAGATACTAAATTTGTATATCCAGTATTATCATTGGCAACTAACAACCCTAAAGCTTTATTCCTATTAAGAATTTTGCATAACTCATATTTTAATGGCAATTCTTTGTCAAGAAACTCGCTTTTAACATATAACAAAATTTTATTTCCAAATTGCAATGTATCCTTTAAAGTTTTAAGTAACACTACTTCAGCAGTAGTTTTATCGATTGGTTTGGAATATCCAATTGTTGCAATTTTTAACTTTCTTTTAAATGGATACACTATTTCAACATTTTCTTCATCTCTGATATAACTAGGAGCATCAAAATATTCAATTTTATATTCAATTTTATTATTCTCAAAATCTTTTGCTAAAAAATCAAACGCATCAAAATTATTTTTATTGCCCATCAATCTACCGCCAAATCTATCACACACCTGCTGTAAGAATTGATAACCATAATCATTTAAATAAGCTTTACTAATTATTTGGTCATAATCTTGAGAATATACAAAAATTGTTATAACTACAAGTAATAATAAAATTTTTTTCATATTTTTTAACTTAAATTGATTTTAATATTTAAAACTGCTTCCACCAAAAAATTCTCTAATAATTGATGTTGGTGGAATTTCTTTTTCTGGTATTTCTTTGAAGTAAGTTAAAAATTTCATTAATCGTTTTGCTTCTGCATATTCTTCAACATTTTCAGGAACGTCAACTAAAATTTTTGCAAGATGTGGCTTTAAAACACCAATCTCATATAACAAGGATGAATTAAACATAACATCTGCATTTTCCTGGAATGGGAAAATATTCTTTTGTTCGCCACGAGTTACACTTTCCCACCTTGAAAGAGTATCATAAGCAGAATATCTACGATAATAATAATCTCTTACTAATCTTCTGATAAGTCTATTATCTGTTGTAGAAATTCTGTTATGTCTATCCAATAAAATTGTTGTAAGTGCGGAAACATATATTTTGTATTTAAATTTATCATCAATCATAGCACTCAATTTTGGATTAAGCCCATGTATACCTTCAATTAAAAAAATTGTATTTTCTTGAGCTTTAATTTTATTACCTGATGAAAATCTTTTACCAATAGTGAAATTAAATTTTGGCATATCAACTTCTTTACCGTTTAATAAATCTGTCATATCCTTGTTAAAAGCTTCTATATCAATTGCTTCAAGACACTCAAAATCGTAATCACCATTTTCATCTCTTGGTGTAAGCTCTCTATCGACAAAATAGTCATCTAAGGAAATATTAATTGGTTTATATCCCAACACTCGCAATTGTATATCTAGCCTTTTGCAAAATGATGTTTTACCAGAAGAAGATGGTCCAGAAATGAGCACAAATTTTACATCTTTTCTATTATGTATATCATCAGCAATCATTGCGATTTTCTTTTCCTGAAGTGCTTCCGAAATTTTAATAATATCACTAATCTCGCCGTTATCAATCTTGCTATTAATATCACCAACTGTTTTAACACCAATAATTTCCGCCCATTCAGAATGTTCTTTTAAGATACCAAAAAGTTTATTTTGATGAACATTTTCATCGATTATATTTGGATTAGACCTTTTGGGAAGTTTAAGCAACATACCATCATTAAATTTAAATAAATCAAATACTTTCAAATATCCTGTGGATGGAACTAAAAAACCATAAAAATAATCTGGCCTATCTTCAAGGAAATATACAGAAGAATATATATGCTTACGGAATTTAAGCAAATCTATTTTTTCTTTTTGTTTATATTTTTCATATAACTTAATTACTTCATCAGTTTCAATTTGTTTACGAACAAAGGGAATATCTTTATCAATTAGCTCCTTCATTCGATTTTTGATATTTAAAATCACTTCGTCCGTAACTTCTAAATTTTCTACTTCGCAAAATAATCCTCTTGAAACAGGATGAGAAATAGTTAGCATAGCATCGGGATACAAATCATAAAATGCTTTAATAAGGACAAAAGAAAGCCCTCTTGTGTACATACGCATACCCATACGCGAAGAAGCATCAAAAAATTTTATATGCTTAGGAGCAAATATTTCATAATCTAATTCACGAACTGTATTATTAACTAATGCACCTACAATTTGAAATTTAGTTTGTGGTTTAATAATATCAATAAGTTCTTTCAAACTAGTACCAGCCTGTATTTGATAATGATTGTTATCATTAACACAAAAAACATTTAATAGTTTTGGCATATGAACCTCGAAAATAAAATAAAATATAGTTATTAAAATAAGATTTAATTATCAAAAATGCAAAGGAATAGATTATTTTTTATTTGAAAAAATAATTATAAACTTAAATTGATACCTTTATTTGCTAATCTATCCTTCAATAATTCGAATACATTAGATGTTGGAATGCCGTAAATAAATAAATTATTGTTTTTAACAACAATTTCCAGACCAGCACTTTTTTCATTGGTTAGTTTTTGAATCATTCCTAAATCATATTTCCCTGTAGGAGAGTAAAAGTATTGATTTTGGGAGCTTCGCCACAAAAAATTTCCTTTTTGTTTATAATTAAATCTACCAAAAACTACTAAATCAATATATTGTATAATTTATTTCTGATATTCATCTAATTCATTAATATCATATCCAGTAAAAAGCATTTTATGAATATTTTTATCTAATCTTTTTAAAATTTCTAGCAAAACATATTTTTGTAACAAAGGTTCACCACCTGAAAATGTAATCCCATCAAGATTAAAAAAGCATTATATTTAGCTTCAATAATAGCTTATTCAATCTCAGCACCTATGAAAAATCTTGTTATTTTTGCTAATTCATCAATATCAAAGTCATTGGGTTTTAATTTATATTTTTTAAGTTGTATTTGAAAAATTTCTTTTCTTTCTTCAATATTAGGTACATCTATAAAGAATATTTCATCAAATCTACCTTTTCTTAAAAATTCAGATGGTAAATTAGTGATATCGTTAGCAGTAGCTATAAGAAAAACAGACGATTTTTTTCTTGCATCCAGGTCAATAGACTACCAAAAACACGAACAGTAGTTTCGTGCCCAACAGAAGCACCTACGAAAGCTTTTACAATTTCATCTATCCATAAAACGCAAGGTGCAACTGCATCAGCAAGTCTTAAAACTTCTCTAATATTATTTTCCGAGTCTCTAACATATCTACCGAAAATTCTTGCCATATCCATTCTTAATATTGGTCTTCTCCATAAAGCAGCAACCGCTTTAGCAGTTAAAGATTTACCAGTTCCAGGGATACCAAAAACCAATATTTCCTTTGGTTCAGGAATTGCAAGTTCTTTTGCTTTGTTACTAAATCCTTTTTGTTTTTTCTTTAACCATTCCTTTAAAAGTGTAAGACCACCAACATTACTAAAATCTATGTTTTCTTCAATATACTCAACAATTCCATTTTTATTAATTATTTGCTTTTTGATATCTAAAATTAAATCAGCTGTAATACTATCAATTTTATTATATTTTACAATTGACTTTGCTATACAATTACGAAACTGATCAGCAGTAAGTCCTTTTGCAGCATTTATTATTTCGTTTTTTATATCTTAATTTGTAGTTGTAAATTATTGTAAATTATTACTAGCTATAAATTCTAAAAATATATCCTCAAGTTTTTAACATCTGGCCTTCCATAAATATATAAAGAAAACTCTTCTGTTAAATCGGTTACAAGGTTAAAACTTTCACCTAATGAAACTAAAGTTTTTTTTTTATTTTTAAGACGTAATTTAAGTTCTTTTAGTTTTCTAACCAATTTAGCTAATTCTTTAGGATCAATTCTATCATTTACATAATATTTTGTATCTTTAATTACAAAAATTGCGTCATCTGGATAATCTTCTATTTGTTTGAACATACGGTTTAAATCACTTACATTTAGCTCTGATGGTAAAAGTGGTTTTTCAGCGCCCTTGGGAGTAATATCTTTAAAACCATTATTGGCATCCCATAAAATCAAACTATGATTTATTGTTGCTGATACATTTTTTAAAATACCTATTGTTTCTTCTTCTTCAATGGTTTCAATAAAAATTAAACTTTCTCTTGATTTGATAGAATCAATTAATTTTAATTCCATTTTTACCTCTTATTTGTTGATAATTTTCCATTCTAAATTATTTTTATTTTTTTTATTTCATTAGTTATGGCAAAATCTATTATAAATTTATTTTTGTTCTCAAATTTTTTAAGTTCGTATGAATTTGTATCTATTTTTGTTATATTATTAAGTGGTATTTTTGCAATCTTTGTGCTACTTTCATTTATTTCTAAATTTATTTTATGAAATACTTTTAACTTTTTAATTTCTACTGGTTCTAAAATCAACTTGTAATTTTCTTTTTTACTCAAGACTAAATTCATCGGATTATATTCAAGTTTCTGTAATTTGATAATATATTTATCTTTCTCAACAGGGTTTGATGAATTTGCTATTTTTTCTTTTAGTATCTGGATGTTTACTTTTTTAAGTTCTTCTTTTTCTAAAAGATTGAGTTTTTTAAATATATCAATCATTTTTAATTTAGTATCTTCATCAGCAGCATTATAAGAAGCAAGATTTCCATTCTTATTTGTATATTATAATTTGTATATCAAAAATTGAAGATTTTTTGTAAATATTATTACATAAACGTCATCATATTCAGGTTCTTTAAAATTTAAGAAAATACTATTTTCCTTATCTAGTATTATTTCATCTTTTGATGGATTATTTAATTTAAATGAAAATCTGCCGTTATAAATTTGAGTTTGAAATATATAATCAAAATCATTATTATTGGGTAAAAATAATCTATGGCCTTGTGGATAATCTGACTTTTTTGAAATTAAAGAATTTATTTTAGTCTTATCATTTATTTCAATGGATGAGAAACTAGGATTTGATTTTAGTAAGATTGTTCCAAAATTGTTCTTATAATTTATGGAAACAACATTATTAAAGAAATCACTATTCTCAATTACTTATTTGTATTTTACTCTGGTATTTTTAGAATCGTTAAAAGAAAGCTCTAAGTTATCGCTATCTTCTATTATAGTAGGAAATATGGAATTTTACAAATGGCTTGCATTTTCACAAAGCAAAGATTCTCTCTGGTTATTTTGTTTAATTATTGTAATATTGCCATTAGGAGATTTCATAATTCAAAAAAATTTTTTAATAAAAATTTAAAATCAATAAAAATAAAAAATAAATAGTTTTCATTAATTAAAAAATTTTTTTTATTCAAAACATTAAATTTTAGAATGAAAAATAAGAATTACCATACAAGATATTTTGAATCTATTCCCTTTATTTGATAATTATACACTTAAAAACATATAAGGACTATCATAAAATAATTTTCCAGGGTTTATTATTAAAAATTTTAATAATGTTATCATTAGATTGTATATCGATATTGTATCTATGCAAATTAATAACTATCTTAAATTCACATGCACTTGTATCAATTTTCTAAATTTGAGAATTATAGATTTTTGAAGAAATTTTATAATTTTCATCTGTTATAATTTTAACTCTATTACTTATATATATTTTCTTCAAATTTTGTGTATTTTGCAATATTATTTTAGAGCACCGGTCTTGCTAATTTTCAATTTATTGGGATTATAATCAAGTTGTTGTAATTCGATAATATATTTATCCCTTAAACTACATGCTGGTAATGAAGCTATCATTTTTTTTAGTAATATTTTCTTATCTTTTATTAATTTTGTTTTTTCAAAATTTTTAATACTTAAACCTTGTTGTATTAGTTTATCAATTATTCTCAGCTTAACTTTATCTTTTGAGTTTCTATAACAAGCCAAAATTTCGTTTATATTGTTATAATTAAGTTTTTGTATTGAATAGATATAATTATCGCCTCTAAAAATAATAATATAGATTTCATTTAATTCTGGTCTTGTAAAATTAATGTATTTACATTTATCTTCTTTTATATTCACTCTAGTAATTTGATCATTATTCTTTTTTACTGAGTAGAATTTCCCTTCAAATATTTGTATTATTGGTGATAATGTTTTCCAATACTCACCAATTTCAATTTTTTGTACATTTTCAGTAAATGGAAAGAACTTTGTAGTTATTTTGCTTATATTAAATTTGACTTTATCAGATAATTTAAGATTTTCAATTCCATTTTTTGTAATAGTTCCTTTAATTTTTGGATAATTACACAAAATAGTAACTAAATTTTTTTGTTCATTAACACTAATAACTACACCGTAATAATATGTATCATCAATTACTTTCATAAATTTAATTTCAGTTTTGGCAAGGTCGGAAAAAATTACTTCTATAGAGTCACCATCTTCAAATGGTTGTGGTGTTGGTATAGGTTGAGTTTTAGTTCCATCATCTAAGGATATAACACCAATATTACCTTTATTTCTTATAATCGTTATTTTCCCCTTGTATTTTATCCCTTGCTTATCACTATCACGATTTTGAGTAATTTTTTTATTATAAAATTTTTTATTTCTAGCTTGTTTGTTGCACTGAAAATTTTTATCCTGATTTTCTTTATAGTTTGTATTCATAATTATTTGTAATCATTTATAAAAAATTGAATTTTACTTAGTTTCATTTATAAAATTAAGAAATTTTTCTTTTGATATCAGTGGTTCAAAATCTTTATAGCCTAAAATTAGTATATTCGATTTATCAGAACCTGTATCAATCGCAAGTTCTTCCTGTAGTTCTTTAGCTGTATTTTCTTTTGCAAAAGAAACTAAAATATTCTTTGTTTGTGTACCGCCTATTTGCTTTGTTCTATAGTAAACTTCAAATGCTTTCATTTTACATAATTTTATAGATTTTTCTGTTGTACAAGAAATACCTATAATTTGATATTCTTTTAATACAATACAATCAATTTTAAATTTTTTATTCTTATTTGTTTCTTTTTCTTTAATAAATTCTAGATTCTTATAAACTTTATAATTATTAGATTGTAAATGTTCGAACAAAATGCTAAAAATATAATTTTCTAACCAGGTACCATCTAAAAATTTCATTTCTCCTGAAATATCTTTTTAGAATATTTCACGATTAATTTCACCATTTACAAATATTTTATTTTCAAATTTATCGAAAATTTTTTGTATTTCTTGATCAATTGTTAAAGTAGATAACTCTTTGAAAATATCCTTTGAAACACAATCTTTGTTAAAATTTTTGGAAATTCTTTTCGCGATGTTTCCTTTTTTATCCAAAATAACTTTGTATAAAATCCCTTACTATCTTTTTTTAGGAAGTATTCTTCTATTTTATTACCACAAACAATTTCATCAATTATTGCATTTAATGCATATTTGAAATCAATTTTTTGATAATTAAATATAATATCATCAAAATTGTTGTTTAAACTTTGATCTACAAATTTAAAACCTTGCTAATCAATTATATCTTTAATATGATAATCATTATTATTTCTTAAAATATCTGAATTAGAACCATTACTAAAAATAATTTTATGAGTTCTTGAGTCAAAGTAAGATGAACTGAAATTAGCAAATTTTTCCTTCAAAAAACTATATGCTGCTACACTCATACATTTAGTCCCCCCCCAGTGTAATTTAAATGTAAAGAAATATCTTCACTGGGCTCCAATTTTACATTAATTGATAAATCTTCGAAAATAGCAAGTTCGTTACCAACATCTTTAATTGGAATAAACTCAAATTGAACCTTATCATTATAGATTTCTTTTATTTGCTTGGTTAATATTTCAGCATATTTTACAGTTGCTTTTTGATTCTCGTTCTCGATAGAATATATCAGCCAAATTCTCTTTAAACTAACACAAGTATCACAAAAATATTTAGTAACATTGGAATTTGGTATTGGGCTTGTACCGATTAAAATAACAAGGCCTGTTGTTTTTACTTTTATATTGTTCTCTGCTGTTATTTGTTATTCACAAGTATAAGTGTATTCAAATAATAAAATTTCTAAAATAATTCAAAAATAATTTATTACTGCTAAAAAAATGGCTGGTCATTAAGACCAGCCTTACATTTTAAGTAAATTATTAGAATCTTTTATTTACTTCTTCCATGATTTTCAAGCCTGCTTCTGGAATTTTTGTACCAGGACCAAATATAGCAACTGCCCCGTGTTTGTATAAGAAATCATAATCCTGAGCAGGTATTACACCACCACAAATAACAATTATATCATCTCTACCTAGTTTTTTAAGTTCTTCTACAAGTTGTGGTAATAATGTTTTGTGACCTGCAGCAAGTGAACTCATACCTACAACATGCACATCGTTTTCAACAGCTTGACGCGCAGTTTCTTCTGGAGTTTGGAAAAGTGGACCAACATCAACATCAAATCCCATATCTGCGTAAGCAGTAGCAACAACTTTAGCACCTCTATCGTGACCATCCTGACCCATTTTAGCAATTAAAATTCTTGGTCTTCTACCTTCTCTTTTTGCAAACTCATCTGTCATTTGACGAACTTTATCAAAGATTTCTTTATCTTCGTTAGAATACTCGGAGCTATAAACTCCTGAAATTGTTTTTGGTGTCACAGCGTATCTTCCCCATACTTTTTCAAGTGCGTAAGAAATTTCACCTAATGTTGCTCTTACACGAGCTGCTTTTATAGAAAGTTCAAGTAAATTACCTTCTCCTGTTTCGGCACATTTGGTTAATGCATCAAGAGCTGCTCTTACTTCTTCTTCGTTTCTGTTTTTTCTTAATTCTTCTAATCTTCTAATCTGGGATTGTCTTACAGCAGTGTTATCAACTTCCAAAATTTCAATTGGAGTTTCTTTTTCTGGTCTATATTTGTTTACACCAAGGATAGTTTCTTTACCAGAGTCGATTCTCGCCTGTCTTCTTGCAGCAGCTTCTTCAATACGCATTTTAGGTATTCCAGCTTCGATAGCTTTTGTCATACCGCCGTATGATTCAATTTCTAAAATATGTTTCCAACCTCTGTGCAATAATTCATTAACGAGTGCTTCAACAAAGTAAGAACCGCCCCAAGGATCAATAACTTTACAAATATTTGTTTCATCTTGTAGATAAAGCTGAGTATTTCTTGCGATACGAGCAGAGAAATCCGTTGGTAAAGCAATAGCTTCATCTAACGCATTTGTGTGGAGTGACTGAGTATGACCTAAAGCAGCTGCCATAGCTTCGATACAAGTACGAGCAACATTGTTAAATGGATCTTGTTCAGTTAAACTCCAACCGGAAGTTTGTGAGTGAGTTCTCAATGCAAGTGATTTTGGATTTTGTGGATTGAATTGTTTAACCAATTTAGCCCAAAGAACACGTGCTGCCCTTAATTTTGCAACTTCCATGAAATAATTCATTCCTTCAGCCCAGAAAAATGAAAGTCTTGGAGCAAAATCATCAACACTCATTCCGGCTGAGATACCAGTTCTAATGTATTCCAAACCATCTGATAATGTATAAGCCATTTCAAGATCAGCTGTAGCTCCAGCTTCTTGCATATGGTAACCAGAGATTGAAATACTATTAAACTTAGGCATATATTGAGATGTAAATTTAAATATATCCGCAATAATTTTCATTGATGGAGTTGGTGGATATATATAAGTATTTCTTACCATGTATTCTTTTAATATATCATTTTGAATGGTTCCTGTTAATTGTTCCCATTTAACGCCCTGTTCTTCCGCAGCAACGATATAGAAAGCCATTACTGGAAGTACAGCACCATTCATTGTCATTGAAACAGACATTTTATCTAATGGAATACCATCAAATAAGATTTTCATATCTTCAACGGAATCAATAGCAACACCAGCTTTACCAACATCGCCAATTACTCGTGGGTGATCTGAATCATATCCTCTATGTGTTGCAAGGTCAAATGCAACAGAAAGCCCCATCTGCCCTGCAGCCAAGTTTCTTCTGTAAAATGCATTAGATTCTTCTGCTGTTGAAAATCCTGCGTATTGTCTTACTGTCCAGGGTCTCATTACATACATTGTTGAGTAAGGACCTCTTAAATAAGGTGGCATACCGGAAAAATATGGTAAGTGTTCACAATCTTTGATATCTTCCCAATCGTAAAGGGGTTTAACATCAATTTGTTCCATTGTATGCCAGATAAACTCGCTAAATGGTTTACCAGTTTCTTTTTCTACCTGTGCTTTCCATTCTTCGAAAGAAACTTTTTTACCTTTTTTAGTAAGATCTATTTTTTTAAGATCAACTTTTGCCATCTTATAGTACTCCTAATTTCTTGAAAAGATTTGAAATTATAGCGTAAACATCGGCACCTAAGAAAATGAAATCATCAACGCCTGCTTCTTTATGAGCTTCTACTTGATCTTTTGGATAACCTGCCAATACAACTATCATATTAGGATCAAGTTCTTTAACTTTTTTAGTAAATGGTGGCACTAATTCTGGATATGTTTCATCTGTTGAACAAATGACAGAAACTTTTGCACCACTTTTAACAGCTGCTTCTGCTGCTTGTTCTGGTGTATCAAATCCATCTGGATAAATAACATCAAAGCCACCAACTTCAAAGAAGCCTCTTGAAAAATCTGCTCTTGCTTTATGTTGTTTTAATGGACCCATATTAGCAAGGAATAATTTAGGAGCACTTCCATTTTTCTTTTTGTATTCTTCTACAGCATCTCTTAATTGTTCAAAATCTTCAGCTAAACGAACAATTTTAAGAGTTTCAACTGTTTGAGATTCATTGTAATTACTTCTGATAGCAGCAGCAACTTCGCCTAATGTAGCACCAGCTAAAATTGCTTCAATTGCTGTATCTAATTTATTTGTATCGTTATCAACTATACTTTGTAATTTTTCTAAAACTGCATTGTGTTTTGGAGCATCGCCACTTGTTCTGTATTTTTGGATATACTCACTTCTTTTCTTTTTGATATCTGCACAATTTGGTAAGTTAGCATCTAGTTTAACTTCTTTTGTATTTGCGTATTGGTTTGTACCAACTAGCACTGTTTTTCTTTTTGCAAAATCTTTTTTTCTTTCATCAAGTATAGCTTTAATAGAATATTGTAACTCACCATTTTCGATAAATTTTACGATACCGCCTTTATCATCAATATCTTGTATCATTTTTAATGTAAGATTAGCAACTTCATCCGTTAATTTTTCGATGTAATATGAACCACCAGCAGGATCTATAATTCGACTTAAGTTTGATTCTTCATTGAGTAATATTTGAACATTTCTAGCAATTCTTCTTGCAAATTCGTCTGGTAATCCGATAGATTCATTAAAACAGCTTGAATGTAGTGAATCAACACCACCAACAACCGCAGAAAAGGCTTCTGTGGTAGTTCTAAGCATATTTACATAAGGATCATATACTGTTTGATAGAAAATAGAACTTCTTCCGTGAATTAACATTTTTTGAGCTTGTTCATCTCCACCGTAAGATTCTATAATTTTAGCCCATAAATATCTTGCAGCTCTTAATTTAGCAATTTCCATAAAGTAGTTTGTGCCAATTCCAAAAGTAAATCTGAAATATTTAGCAGCAGTGTTTATATTAATTCCTCTATCGATTAAAGCATCAAGATAATTAATAGCAGCAGAAAGAGTATAAGCTAATTCTTGAACTGCAGTAGCACCAGAGTTGTGATAAACTAAACCACTGGCGCTAACAATTCTTAATTTAGGCGCATTAACTTCAGCCCATTTAATAGCAGTAGCTAATTCGTCGTATAAATTTTCTAATGAAGCATTTAATTTTCCATCATAAAGAAGTGCAGAAATTGGATCTATTTCAACAGAACCAGAAATTTCTTTTAAATCATAACCTTGTTTTTTTGCATATGCTGCAAGTAAAGATAAAACTGGCATCAAGGAAATACCAGCATTAATATAGATTGGATATTTTTTTAAGTCAACACCATTAAGAGCTTTTTCCAAATCGCTTAGTGTAGAAAGTGAAAGTCCACAAACTCCAACTTCGCATTCATTAGCTTTATCTGCATCAATTCCTTTAGCAGTTGCTTTGTCTAACAAAATATTAATAGCTGTTTGGCCTTTTTTTAAATCATTAGTTAAGGCTTCGTTGAATTCTTCAGGTAAGCTATAAGGAATTTCTTGAGCGATATCCCAGGGTTTTGTAAGATAACCAGATAATTTTGTTGATCTTACATAATAATGATAACCTGGAGTATTTTCAACAATTGGTAAATTTTCGATATCTTGTCGTGTGTAGATTGGTTGAAGGGTAATGCCTTCATAAGTTTTAGTGAGCAATTTTTTTTCGAATGGAACACCTTTAAGATCTTTTTCAACTACAGCTTTCCATTCTTCGTAGGTGGGCACAGGAAAGTCTTCTCTTATTCGAAGCTCCTGTTCCAGTTTAACTTCTGACATAACCATCTCCCTAAGTTTATGAGAAATTTAATAAAAAACAAAATTAATAAATTTTTTTTTAATTTCCAATTTTTTAGGTAAGAATTTTGTTATTACGAAATAAGGAAAAATAAAATACTAGAATACGAAGTAATCAGCCACGAACATCACAAATTGGCACGCCTTCCATCTCGATACGATGGCTATTGCCATCAACTCAAGGTCATCTCGATACGATGGCTACGCCATCACTCGATGACCGTGAGGAGCGTTCCCCGGTCGTCGAGTAATCCGAGCGAAACCAGGAAAGTACCGAGACAGCCGCCCCCACTATTCCTCATCTGCTGCTATAATTGTATTCTTATTATAATATAAACTTGATTGTATAATATTAAATTCATTATTTAATGTTGCACTTCCTATTTAAGCATAATATATGCTAAGAATATTTTATTTTTTCGTTTAATAATAATATTCTTAACGAATTGTTACATTTACTATAACTCCTTTCTCGTTCAAATATGTTGCAGGTGTGAATATTTCCCTTTCAGTGTATGATTTTTTATTTTGCTTTGCTTTTGGAGTGTAGATAAAAGTACGTTTGGTATGTGATTATTTCGTTTTATTTTATACTGTTTTTATTTTAATCGACTTTTATTTTTAAGTGTAAGCTATGATTAAGTTATATTAAATTATAAAAGTTATTTATTTAGAAAGTATTAAAATTATGATAAAAATTAGTTATCAGAATTTACATTTATAGATTTAATGTTATATGTTATTTATTATTCGTTTAATAATACTGCTTAGAATAGTGAATTTAACCTTTTACTTTATAATTTTTTCTATTATTAAAAAAACTGAACTTTCTACCAAAACGCCACTCTTTCTAATTATTATCACAATTTAGTTATTTTCCCGGGTCAACTCTTTTATCTAAAATAATAGTTTCTATAGCTTTCTTATTTTGTTCATATAGCAATAATTTAGCAAGGAAAAAAAATAATGATTCTTGTGGTATTCGAATATTTGGCGTCATGTATTAGCATGGCATTATTATTGATTAACTATTCATTTTTTTTAATTATCGTTATAAAACATTTCAAGCATCCAGGTAAGCATATAAAAAAAAGCAGCCACCTAAAAATAAGATGGCCGCTTTATATAAAAGAATATTACTAATTACAGCATTACAAAAGTATCATTCAATTGTTATTACTTAACAAGAATCATTTTCTTTGTTGCGTTATAATTTGGAGTTATTAATTTGTAAAAATATACACCAGATGTTAAATCAGATGCATCAAAATCAACTGTATAAGTGCCGGAATTTTTGTAACCTTCCAATAGTGTTTTAATTTCTCTACCTGTTACATCGTAAACTGTAAGTTTAACATTTGTTGAAAATGGCAAACTAAAACTAATTCTTGTTGTTGGATTAAAAGGATTTGGATAATTTTGTTCAAGTTTAAAATCTGTAACCTTAATATTTTGATAAAACTCATTAGAAACAATTTTTGCAAGATCAATTTTTATATATTTGGTAGAATATACTTTAAATTTGCCTGGCTCTAGTGCAATTTGATATGAATTATTATTTATCGTAATTGAATCTTGCTCAAATACACTGTAATATTTTCCTGTTGCATCAAAATTAATAGTAACATCTTTGTTTGTAACATCGAAATTACCAACAACATAGATCTTTGTGCTATCACTTGATGTTAATTTGTATGATTTTGTAGCACCGTTAAATTGATATGAAATATTAGTAATATTGCTAAAGATAGAGTTTTGTGTTTTTAACTTTATTAATTCTTTCCAGGTATGATATAATTTATTTCTATCAGGGCTTGTGTAATACTCCCACTTAATAGGCTTATCTCCAGTTCTGCCATTGAAATCTATACTATAATCATAACCTAACTCACCAAATTGCCATAACATTTTAGGACCAGGTAACAAAAAGAAAAATGCACCAACTAATTTTTGTCTATCAAGAGCTATAGCAAGGTTTTTTATATTATAATTACCACTAGCATTACCATATTGAATATTTTTATACATTAATCTTTCTTCGTCGTGTGATTCCATATAACTTACTAAATGGTTCTTAGACCAACCTCTATGAACAGCCAATACTTTAGAAAAATCTGAATTGTTATTCCAGCCCATAGATGCTTCATTATATTCATAATTTAAATTACCCCATAGCATAAAACCGTGGTTAGCAAGCTCAATTTCTTCGGAGTTTTCAGCAAAATGTTCTAAAATCATATATGCTGTTTGATCATATTTTCTCACTTCATTATACATTCTTTTAAGTAGAGCAATTCTACCAGCATCATATTGTCCCCATGTCCCTACATCATTACTAAAATTTTGAGTAAAACCTTTTGATAAATCGTATCTATAACCATCAATTTTATATTCTTCTAACCAATATTTGTTAGCACGATCGATAAGATATTGAGTAAATTGACTTTCGTGATTAAAATCATATCCAACATTAAAAGGATGTTTTGGCTCAACATTAAACCATGGATTTAGAGCAGTAGGTTTACCATAAGTGCCTTCATTATATAATCTTACAAGTGGAGATTGCCCGAAGTTATGATTATAAACCATATCCAATATAACAGCTATTCCGTTTTTATGGCATTCGTCAATAAATTTCTTTAAATCATTAGCAGGACCATAATATTTATCCGGTGCAAAATATAAAACAGGATTATATCCCCAGCTACGATTGCCTTCAAATTCTGTAATTGGCATTAACTCAATTGCATTAATTCCAAGTGTTTTCAAATAATTGAGTGTATCGATAAGTTTTTGATAAGTGTGCTCTGCTATAAAATCTCTTAAATGTAATTCATAAATAACAAGTTTTTCTGGATTTGGTCTCTGGAAGTTAGTAACCTGCCATTGGTATTTTGGTTTATTAGTTTGGAAACATGTTATCATCTCGCTTGTGTATTGTTTTGGATATGGTTGCAAATTTGGATAAATACCTTTTTGAATAATTTCATCATCATCATAAGGACTGAGAATTTTTTCTGAATAAGGGTCGCATATTCTAATATTTCCATCTACTAAATACTGCATCAAATATTCTTTTTGAGATGTAAGCCCTGTAATTGTTATCCACCATCTTTTACCATCTGGAGTTAATCTCATCTGGTTAGCGGGTTCAATTTCCCATCTATTATTATAAAAATCTCCGATAACAAAAACATTATCTTTATAAGGAGCTACTAATACAAAGGTAACCTTAGTAGGGTCATCTGGATAGTAATTAATTCCATCTTCAACACCTGCTGGTAAATCTTGTGTACTTAAATTTTGTGGTACAACATAGTAAACAGAATCTGCCAAAGTATTATTGTTATTATCAGTAGCCACTGCTTTAATATAAAATTTACCAGTTTGATTAGCTACAAAAGTATAACTTAATGAATCTACATTTACTGTTTGAACTAAATTATTATTTTCATAAAGTTTAATACTAGTTGCAAGTTTAGCTTTTACCTTAATTTCAAAATTTTGATTTAATTTAACAATATTGTGCTTAGTATTTGGTTTAACAAATGATATCTGCAGCCCTTCTTCATAGATATTATAAAAAATATCTTTTCCACCAACATCTTTACCTTCTTTTGTACCGTCGGCACTTCTAAATACCATTGCAATTTTTAAAATTTTCTCACTAGATGGCACATTGAGAAATGCTCTAATATTTGGTTTGATGTATAAACTCCATAGATTATTTCCTAATGGTGTAAGTTTACATTCCGGTAAGTTTACATTCCACGCAGCTTTTACATATTTCCAATCAGAAGATGATGTACTCTTATCTGTAATAACGCCAATATGGACATACACGTCACCAGTATATCCCATTAAACCTTTTGTTCCCTCTGCAGCATTAAATATAATTGTTAAAGAATCTTTATCGGTTGGGAATGATGGTGTTACTGTTACTACCTGTGCAAATATTGATGATACAATAAAGAACAGTAATAATTGTAATTTTTTCATGTCTACTCCTTAAATTTAAAAAGTTATATAGCTTAATATTAAAGATAATAATTTTTCAAATTATGATAAAATTAATTTTATATTTCCTAACATCTAATAAAATATGTTAATCATTATTTTTTGATAAATTTCAATTTTTTTTTGTAAATTGCTTAAAACAATAAAAACAAACACGGAGAAAGATATGTTAGACCCAAATTACAATTACACAGTTGTGGACCGTTTTCTCAAATATGTTAAAATTGATACTCAATCGGATGAAGAAGCAACTTCTTTTCCTTCAGCAGCAAAAGAATTGGATTTAGCAAAAATACTTGTAGAAGAACTAAAAGCAATTGGTATGCAAGATGTAGAATTAGATGAGTGGGGATATGTTTATGCTACACTCCCTGCCAATACTAAAAAAGAAAATGTTACACCAATAGCTTTTATTGCCCATTATGATACATCTCCTGCTGTTAGTGGGGCGAATGTTAATCCAATTATTCACAAAAACTATCAAGGTGGTGATATAGTTTTACCTAATGATACAACCAAAGTAATAAAAGTTGAAGAACATCCAGACCTTAAAAATATGATTGGTTGCGATATCATTACAACCGATGGAACAACCCTTTTAGGCGCTGATGATAAAGCAGGTATTGCAGAAATTATTGATGCTATGAATTATTTAATTCAACACCCAGAAATCGAACACGGAAAAATTAGAGTTTGCTTTACTCCCGATGAAGAAGTTGGTCGTGGCACTGAACATATCAATGTTGAAAAATTAGGCATTAAATATGCCTACACTGTTGATGGCTCTATATGCGGTGAAATTGAATCCGAAACATTTAGTGCAGATGCTGTTGTAATAGAATTTAAAGGGAAAAATATACACCCAGGTTACGCTAAGGGTAAAATGATAAACTCTATAAAAATTGCATCTGAATTTATTTCATCTTTACCAAAAGATACACTTTCACCAGAAACTACAGAAGGAAAAGAAGGTTATGTGCACGCAACTTCAATAAATGGAAATGAAGAATTAACAACTGTTAAAATGATTATCCGAGATTTTGTTGATGAAAAATTGGTTGAATATGAAAATATGTTGAAAGATTTAGCACAAAAAGCCGTCGATAAATATCCAGGCTCATCATTCACATTTACTGTAAAAGAACAATACAGAAATATGTTAAATGTTCTAAAACATCATCCTCTAGTTATAGATGTTGCAGTTGAAGCAATGAATAGATTAGGAATAAAACCAATAATGTCTGCAATTCGTGGCGGCACAGATGGAGCAAGGCTTTCATTTATGGGCGTTCCTACTCCTAATTTATTTGCTGGTGGTCATGCTTTCCACTCATATCTTGAATGGGTTGCAATACAGGATATGCAAAAAGCAGTAAATACTATCGTTGAAATTTCAAAAATTTATTGCGAAAAAGCATAATAACATATTATTTAAGTCGGTCGTTAACCATCTAATTTAATTAAATTTCCCTATTTTATTTTTTAAGGATAAAGAAAACGACCGACTTTCAATATAATCATTTAAAAGTTTTTCAATTCCGTTAAATATAGCTTTAGTACATTATATTTTAGAATGATGTTAAAATAATTATTTCTAGATATATTTTTTGCATTCAAACGAAATATTTAAGGAATATTTAAGCAACTACTCCAAAAACTAAAAGTTTTATATTACATATTACTTTAATATTTTAATAGCATATATAAAAAAAGCCTCCGCATTATAAAGCGAAGGCTATTATTTTTATTTTTTATCTTCTGTTATGCTTTCTTCTTTTTTCTTATCTTCTGGATATCTTTCGTAAAGTTCAACCATGTCAGCTAATTTATGGTTTAGATTATTTGGAACTTGATACCAGGTAAATCTCCATGCCCAGTTACCATCTGCTTTGCCGGGAAAATTCATTCTGTGTTCTGTTCCAAGATTTAATATATCTTGCATAGGTATTAACACAATATTAGCAACTGAAGCATATGCTACTCTTATAAGTTCATAGACAATATTTTCACCAGAGAAATTCAAATATTTTTTTGCATGTTCAAATACATCTGAACCTTTTTCTCTTTCGCTATCAAAGAACCCTTTTGTTGTATCATTATCATGAGTTCCAGTATAGACAACGCAATTTTGAATATAGTTGTGTGGTAAAAATTTCTTTTCTCCATCTTTACCAAAAGCAAATTGAAGAACTTTCATTCCGGGTAAGCCAAAAGAATCTCTTAACTCCTCAACCTCAGGTGTTATAACTCCTAAATCTTCAGCTATAATTGGTAAGTCACCGAACTCATCTTTGATAGCCTGGAATAATTCTTTTCCTGGTGCTTTAACCCATTTACCTTTAATGGCATTAGGTGAACCTGCAGGAATTTCCCAGAAAGCTTCAAATCCTCTAAAGTGGTCAATTCTTACAATGTCTGTGATTTTTAATAAACTATGAAATCTTTGCTTCCACCAGGTAAAATTATCTTTAATATGTTCTTCCCATTGATAAAGTGGATTTCCCCATAATTGACCAGTTTCACTAAAATAATCTGGTGGAACACCAGCAACGGTTATTTGTTTACCTTCTTCATCAATTGTAAAATATTTTTTATTTGCCCAAACATCTGCACTATCATAAGCTACAAAAATAGGAATATCGCCTATTATTTTAATATTTTTGGAGTTAGCATAATTTTTAAGTTCTAACCATTGTCTAAAGAAAATAAATTGTAAGAATTTATGAAATCCAACACCTTCAGCATATTTTTCCATGTAATAATCAAGATTTTCTCTTTTTACTAGCTCTTTTTCCCATTCTGTCCAGTGTTTGCCACCATGTTCTTTTTTTGCAGCCATAAATAATGCATAATCATCAAGCCAATCTGAATTTTCAACACAGAATTTATTATAATCTCTTTTTAAATCACCTGGTACAGTTTTAAATTTTTGGTAAGCTTTTTCAAAAAGTTGCATTTTAAAGTTAGCTACTAATTCAAAATCTACTCTATATTTTGATTCAAAATGTGGTATTTGAATATCACTTTCAAATAACAAACCATCATTTACAAGCTTATCAATGCTTATCATTAAATGATTACCAGCAAAAGCAGATAATGCAGAATAAGGAGAATTTCCATAACCGGTAGGACCTAAAGGTAAAGTTTGCCATAAAGTTTGTTTTGAAGCATGTAGAAAATCTACAAATTTGTAAGCATCCTCTCCCAAATCTCCTATTCCATATTTGGAAGGTAAAGATGTAGGATGCAAAAGAACGCCAGCTACTCTTGTATTTTTCATTTCTACCCTATAATTATTTTTTAAGAATTGAATTATAAATTTATCTATATTTAAACAATTTTACAAATTTTTTTATGTTTATTAACATTTTATAAATTTTTCATTTCTATCCTATTTCTCTCAAAAATTATTGTTATATTTGTATTCATAAATTGCGTGAATAAAAATGAAAAAATTTTTTATTCTTTTTTTATCAATAACGCTTTTTTCTCAAACCAGATTTATAATTTTTGGTGATACACAGTTTCAAAATCCAGACATTTTTCAGCAATTTATTAATTTAGCAAACCAGGAAAATGTTGACTTTACTGTTCATGTTGGGGATATGATACACGGACACACGCACAGCAAAAGCATCCTATATAAAGAATGGGAAATATTCTTTAATGAAATATCTAATTTAAAAACTCCCTTTTATTACACTGCCGGAAACCACGATTTAACTACAAAAGAAGGTTTAGAAGTATTTAAAGATGTGTGGAAAAATAAACTCTATTACTCTTTTGATTTTAAGGATATTCACTTTATTGTTCTTAACACTTTTACTAATTTAAATAGTTTTTATACTATTGATAAAGAACAAATTAACTGGCTCGTAAATGATTTAGAAGCAAACAAAAATAAACCAACTTTTGTATCACTTCATCCCCCACTTTACTATTCTGATTGGGAATATTGGAAAAATTTTCATAAACTATTTATACAATACAATGTAAAAGGAGTATTTACTGGTCACAACCATATTTTTAATCATAAAAACATTGATGGGATTAATTATTTTTGTATTAACACTTCTGGTAATTTAAAATTCATTGATAATTTTTACACTGGTATTTTCTGGGGATACATTTTAGTTGAATATTACAATAATGATAGTATCAAATATTCGATACAAACTTTAAATAATAAATATTCTCTTTCAGATTTTGATGAAAATTTAGCTTCAATAATAAAAAAAATCTCTTGCTCTAATCACTCAATATTATACAATAATACAAAGCAAATAGATACAATTTCATATACATTACAAAATTTATCCGATAAGCAGATAACTTATAATTTATCATGGGATATCAAAGAAAAATCTATCTTAATAGAACCACTTAAATCTCAAATTCCACTTGATGCAAAATCTTTCAAGGAAATTAAATTTATCATTAACAAAAATTCTGAAACATCTAATAATCCTGCAAGACTTAAAGTAAAATATGATTATATCGACAATAGTAAATCATATCCTTTATATTATTATGTCGATTTAATAATCCCAAAAATCGCACATGCAAAATTTTCAAACTCTAAGATAATTATTGATGGCATAGTTGAAAATAAAGAGTGGAATAATTCCTCAATTATTGAAAATTTTAACCATAAAATCAAGACCAAAGTTTATATATCATATGATAGCACTTATTTATATTTTGGATTTATCAATAATGAACCTACTCCTTCCAAAATGACAGCATCTGCAAGTGGAAATTTACCATATGTTTTTGGAGATGATGATATTGAATTCCATTTTTATCCCGAAAATCAACCAAATAAATTTTATAGAATAATGTTGAACCCCAATAATACTCAATTTATAAGTGGTCCAACTGGAAGATTTTCATATCCAGTAGATTCTAAAACATACGTTGGCAAAGATTTCTGGTCCGGTGAAATTCGTATTAAGTTTAGGGATTTGAATATCACAAAATATCAACCTTTAAGATTTAACATAAGAAGAAATAGAACTCAAAGTTACCCGAATAATATCATAGAATGGCAAGAAACAAATAAATATCCTCCTTATCTTTTACATAAATTTGGGAGATTAAAATTTGATTAAATTAGTAGTAGGCTCTAAAAATCCGGTTAAAGTTAACGCTGTAAAAAAAGGTTTTCAAAAAGTTTTTCCTGATACCCAATTTGAAATTATTGGAATAGATGTCCCTTCAAATGTTTCTGAACAACCCATGACTAACGAAGAAACATTACAGGGGGCAATCAATCGTGCTTTAAATTGTAAAAAATCAAATCCAGATGCAAATTATTACTTTGGAATTGAAGGCGGAGTAGATATTTTAAACAATCAAATGGAAGTATTTGCATGGATATATATTGTAGATAATCAAGGCAATCATGGACTTTCCAGAACTGCATCCTTTTTCTTACCTCCTTCAATCCAAAAACTAATATTACAAGGTATGGAACTCGGCCATGCAGACGACTTAGTTTTCCAGAGAAAAAACTCCAAACAACAAAATGGCGCTGTTGGAATGTTGACAAATAATTTAATCGATAGAACAAAGTATTATGAAGAAGCCGTAATACTTGCTCTCATTCCATTTATTAACAAGGAACTTTATCAAAAATGATATCTGTAGTTTTAGCATCATATAACGGTAGTAAATTTATCAAAGTACAATTAGATTCTATCTTAAACCAAACTTACAAAGCTTTTGAAATTATTTGTGTTGACGATTGCTCCTCAGATGATACATACAAAATTTTAGAAGAATATAAAAATAAATACCCTGATATCATAAAAGTTTATAAAAATGATAAAAACATTGGATCAAAGGCTACTTTTTCAAAGGCAATTGAATATGCCAATGGCGAATATATTGCCCTTTCCGATCAAGATGATTGGTGGTATCCTGAAAAATTAGAAATACTTTATAATAACATTAAAAATA
>Ga0209204_1001201_pt1 | contig 25165 bp, 17 predicted proteins | sample AD_JPNMR2_MetaG_FD_184425 | JGI IMG/M metagenome (GOLD analysis project Ga0209204, IMG submission 184425) | Active sludge microbial communities of municipal wastewater-treating anaerobic digesters from Japan - AD_JPNMR2_MetaG (SPAdes) (version 2) | ecosystem: Engineered > Bioreactor > Anaerobic...
TTATCCATTACTCACTTCGGGGATGCCTTTGACTTCTGTTTTTGCCAGCACTGTGTCAGAGCTTTTCGCGAATGGATAAAGCCGCAATACAAGAATCTTGAAGAATTAAATCAATCGTATGGAACAAGTTTTGCTTCCTGGGACGAAGTACGGCCAATAACAGCAAAGGAAGCCAGGGAAAAAGGGAAATGGGCTGGCTGGGCAGACCACAGAAGATTTAATGAGTGGTGTCTTGCAGAATTCGTTAAATGGATAAGAAGCGAGATAAGAAAAATTCAGCCTGATGCAACAATCAGTTTGTCCGGTACCCAGGTACCTGGCCCTTACAATGGACACGATGTCTGGTTGAGATGTCAGGTTTTTGATAACCTGTGGGCGTATGGGGCAGGTAATCAGATTATTATGCATCATTCTTTCAATCCTTCATTGAAACAGTTGCCCTGGGGCGGGTATAGTTCAAGCGGGGCTTCCCTGAAACATAAACTATGGGAAAATGTTTTTGAAGGTGGATATGGAAATTGTTTCTGGTGGTTTCCTATCAATCTCAATCCTGATTTTACGACAAATCTGGGTAGTGAGTCATGGAAACAAGCTACAAAAGATTTGTTGAAGGGTATCGGAAAAACAATTTTCAATTCGCATCTGGATGATAAAACTGTGGCGATTCACTATTCGCAATCAAGTATTCACGCTGCCTTTGCGCTTGATGCAGGTTCATCTCTTGAAGCAGACAGGGATGCATGGGTTGAGATTTTGAAGAGAAATCAGATTGCGCCGTCATTCATTTCGTATGCCCAGATTGAAAATGGCTTGTTGAAATATCCGGATATAAAGGTTTTGATACTTCCGTATTCTATCGCCATTACAGCAAAAGAGGCAGAAGAAATTAAGAAATTTGTTTCAGGTGGTGGTACTGTAATTGCTGACATGCAGACAGGAATCATGGACGAGCATTGCAGGATGCGAAAAGGCGGGATTCTTGATGACGTATTTGGAATAAAGCGTACAAATTTTGATATTGCGCCGATACTTGAAAGTGGTAAATGGAATAATGTGAAAAACTGGAACTTCACAGGCGATATGCCTGTTCAACTACAGGAACCAGGAATATCAATAACCACAGGGCGTCCCTTGTATAAAGTAGAGGAAACACCGGGTGTTATTTTGAATTCTTACGGGAAAGGCAGGGCATGGTATTTAAATTTTAATCTGTCCAAATTTGAGACCCTTCGCAAGAAATCTCAGCACAGGGTTCTTTGTGATTTTGTCAGAGAAATTTTGAGTCAGATCGGGATAAAAAATAACATTTACCTTGTTGATGAAAAGGGTAATATTCAGGATGAATGCCAGGTTTTTGTTTACAGGCAGGGGTCAGCATTTTTCATTGGATTGCTTCCTGACATCAGTTTTCAGGATGGTTCTGCGAGCAAAAAAGTAAGAATGATAATACCTGAAGGATATCAAGTATTTGATATGAGAAACACAAAGCCCGTTAATCTGGAACAAATCGTGCTTGAGCCGGGTATCGCACAATTTTACAGTTTGCTTCCGTACAGGGTGGAAAACATTGAAATCAAGGCGCAGTCAGAAATAAAAGCAGGTGAGAACATGATGATGTCGTTTTCTATCAATGCGTCAAAAGGAGTACCTGAAAACCATGTGTTAAGAGTGGAGGTTTATGACCCGTCAGACAGAGAGATTTCATGGTATTCATCAAACCTTGTTTCTACAAAGGGCAGAGCAGAACATTCAATCAATCTGCCATTGAACGCCGAAAAGGGAAAGTGGAAAATTATTGCAAAGGACCTGCCATCCGGTTTGACGAAAACAAAAGAATTTGAAGTTAAGTAATAAACTTCTGGGAGTGAAAAATGTTCACCAGGGATGCAAGAAGAACAGTGCCATTAACCATGCTGTTATTTCTCGTACCAGTGTTATTATCCAGTGGGTGCCTTGCCAACTCAAAAGAAAAAGACGATGTCTGGGGAGAAACAAAGCGTCCTCCAAGGGAAAACTTTCAACCTGTATCTTCACAGATTTCCTTTGATTTAAGCAAAAGTTTACTGGAGAATCCTGGATTACAACCAGCAGAAAGTCCTGAGAAACTGCCAAAGTCGTGGTACGGCAGTTTGCGTGTGTGGAAGGATGTTTATAAGGCGCCTGACATTTATAGCAAAATGGTTCGAATAGAACAGGATGAGAAAATATCTTTTCAGGGTAAACCTTCTGTGAAGCTCTGTATTGCTCCATCAGAAGAAGATGTGTATCTTGAACTTTATCAGGAAATCAGAATGAAGGACAAAAATCTGAAAGGGAAGAAAATCCGGCTCAGTTTTTATGCTTATCGCGAGAAACCACCAACAGGGAAAGAACTTTTTTTGACAGGTATCATGTTTAATAAAGAGGGACAGGTGGTTGGTACCACAGTTGATATCAAACCGATTATTGCTCCCGGTAAATGGATTTATTTTTCTGAGGAAGGCATGGTGAAACCAGAAACTGAACTTTTCAAATTTTCTCTGAGATTTGTTTCAGGTGGAAATGATACTGTCTGGTTTTCAGGATTTTTGTTAGAAGAAACTCAATAAAAGGATTTCCAATGCAAATCACAAAACTTGAGAAAGATGTTGTTGTTATTGGCGGCGGTTCTGCAGGTTCTGCTGCAGCAATTGCAGTTTCAAGAAGAGGTCACAGGGTGCTTCTTGTAGAGGAAACCAATTGTCTTGGTGGCACGGCAACAGCAGGAAATGTGGCGCAATGGTACGCGTCAATGAATGGAATGGGCGACATATTCAATGGAATTGTTGAAAGGATGAAGCTTTTTGGCGGGGCAATTGAGCATCCATATAATCCATACAATCCTGAATATCTGAAAATTGTATGGCAACTTTTTGCTGAAGAAGCAGGCGTTGATATTTTGTTCCATGCAACGTTACAGGATGTGATATGTGAAAATGGTACTGTTAAATCTGTGCGACTGGTTTCCTGTTCAAAGACCATTGATGTTGCAGGGAAATTTTTCATTGATGCATCAGGCGAAGGAGACCTTGGTTTTCTGGCTGGTGCCGAATTTATGCAGGGAGACCCGTTGAAGAAACGCACACTTCATATGAGTCTGGTTTTCTTCCTGTCAGATACAGGGAAATCTCAAACACCATATCTTCCTCCAGGAATGAAACCAATCAACACAGACCAAGAATTGCCTGGATTGCATGTTCATGCAAAGTGGTTTGATGGCAGGATTTACTGCAATATGACCAAGATTATTGACTGCGATCCAACAGATCCTTTTTCTCTTTCCAGAGCAGAGATGGAGGCAAGACGCCAGATGATTAGAATCGTTCATTATCTACAGAGAAAATACCATCCAACCTATACGATTTGTTCTTCAGGCGCCAGGATTGGTATCAGAGAAGGCAGACGGATTATTGGAGATTATATTTTGAAGAAAGAGGATATTTTAGGCGAGAGACCCTTTGACAGTGATGATGGTATATGTGTTGCAACATCCCAGATTGACCTTCACAGTCTCACGAAGCCCGGGCATGGTGGCTGGAGAAAAAAGGTTCTACCTTATGCAATTCCTTTTCGCTGCATAATCGCCAGGGGTTTCAAAAACCTTTTGATGGCAGGTAAATGTATCAGTGTTGACCAGGTTGTGCACAGTAGTTGCCGTATGATTCCAACCTGTTGCGGTATGGGACAGGCGGCTGGAACAGCGGTTGCCCTTGGTCTTGAATCAAATGTTACCGACATCAGGTCACTTTCAGTTGAACAATTAAGAAATCAACTTCGTCTTGATGGTATGGAACTTAACCCGGCAAGGCACAGGGCATATTGTGGAGAAGAAAGTGACGTACCTGATGAAGAAAAGGGCTTAAAATAGTGTTCAGGAGAATGAATAAATACAGGGTAATTTACAATCAGGATTGCACAAACCTTTTTCATATTACGCAACCCATTCAACCCGAACATGTAAAATTAATGGTAGATGAAGTTGCTGATGGTGGCGTTGATTTGATGCTTATCAATCCAAATGCTCAAAAAACAAATTATCCCGGTGATGTCTGGGAAACTTACTGGGAAGAAGGAGATTTTAATGATTGTGTAAAGCAGATGAGAATTTTTGCAGAACAGGGGCACGATTACTTGAAACTTGCCCTACAGCGATGCAGAGAAAAAAGTATTGCTCCTGGAGTCAGTATCAGAATGAATGACATGCATGGGGCGCAGCAACCCGACACACACCCGCAAAACAGTCGATTTTACAAAAGTCATCCTGAATATCGACTTTTGGGTCCTGTGAACAATGGATGGGGAAGAATAGGATTAAATTATGAGCATGAACCGGTGAGATTACACTACCTGGCACTCATCAGAGAAATAGTGGAACGATATGACTTTGATGTGCTTGAGTTGGATTTTATGCGTTTTTCTGACTATTTTCCTTTCAGAGATTATGAAAAGCACTGTGCCGTTATGACAGAATTCATCAAACAGGTAAGAAAGATAACAAATCAGAAACAGGATATTGCCCTTTATATTCGGGTTGCTTCAACACCTGCAGCCGCATATGAACTGGGTTTTGACCTTGAAACATTGGTAGCAAAAAAATTTATTGATGGTATAATCTTTACTGAATTTTTGAACACTGGATGGGAAATGCCTGTGGACGAATTCAGGGCTATTGTTGGTCAAAACGTTGCTCTTTATGCTGGCGCAGATGTTTCTGCGGACAGAAGACCTGGGCTTCCTATAAGATACATGCCCCACAATGAGCTTCTCATGAGGGGATTCGCATATGCCTATTTAAGTTCAGGCGCTGATGGTGTCTATTTTTTTAATTTTTTTACATTGAGAGAATCCGGCAAAGATTCCGGGCAACTCAGATTTGATATATTCAAACAAATAAAAAGCATTGAAACAATGAGGAATTGTCCAAAAGCATATCTTATTACTTCAAACATCAGTCCCTGCTGCGAAACAGATTTGCCCCATCAGATACCAGTGAATATCGGGTTCCGTCAATCACGACGTTTTGATATGCTTGTTGGAAAAGAATCTGATCATTGCAGATTTCTTGTGCGTGTGGTTCTTACAGGGGATATTTCTCGCGAACAGTTATTTTTACGATGTAATCAGTTTACGGCAGGTTCTGCAAATCAGGTGAAGAATGTTTCAGTCAAAGAATTAAGTAACGAACTGACAAATTCTCAAAAAATATCAGGGAAAGTACTGAAACAGGTACAGGCAGCCGAATTTTTTGTGCCAGCCAGAGCAATACGAAATGGAAGAAATGTTTTTGTCTTAAGAAATGATTCTGACAATGAAATCACAATACATGGAATAGAAACGTATGTCTTACCACTTAATGAAGGAGGAAAAATATGAAATTTGCAATTAATCAGGCAACGACAATGAAAACAGATTTTGCGACGGATGTGAAGGCGTATGCCAGGGCTGGTTTTGATTCTATGGAGATATGGTTACCAAAGTTAAAGGAATACCTGGAGACGACCACGCTTGCAGATGTAAAAAAACTATTAAAAGAAGAAAAAATTAAACCAGCGGGCGCCTGCTATCAGAACAATCTGATGTTTGCTCAGGGTGAATTGAAACAGCAGGCAATAAAGGAATTCACAGAAAAACTGGAAATCTGTAATGTTCTTGAAATACCGGTTCTTATTGTTCCTGGAGACAATCCTCCATCACCGGTTGTTGAAAGTCATTATGATGAGGCAGCAGAAAATCTTGGCAAAGTGGCTGATGATGCCAGAAAATACGGGGTCAAACTTGCTCTTGAATTTATCGGCACAGCGAAGTTCCTTGGATGTCTTTCCACAGCGATGAAGATGGTTACAAGTATTAATCATCAAAATGTAGGGATATTGTTTGATATCTTTCACTTTTTCAAGGGTGTCAGTAAAACCGAAGACATTGACAATGTGAATGGAGAGGTAGTTTTTCTTGTGCATTTGAATGATGCAATGGACAAACCGAGAGAAATACTGACTGACAGGGACAGGGTGCTTCCAGGAGAAGGTGTCATTCCGCTTGAGACCATCATAAAGAAACTTCAGAAAATCAATTATCACGGATATTATTCTCTTGAACTTTTTAATGAACAGTTGTGGGACCAGGACCCATATTCTGTTGCGAAAAAATGTTTTGAATCTCTTGAAAAACTCGGGAGGAAACTGTGAAAACAAAAATTGCAGTTGTTGGCCTTGGCATAGGGCAGGCACATCTTCAGTATTATTCACAGATGCCTGACGTTGAAATAGTAGGAGCCATGGATGTGAATTCTGATGTTTTGAAACAGGTATCTGAAAAATTTGGTGTAAAAACTTTTTCTTCTGTTGGTGAACTTCTGGACGCGACAGCACCTGATGGTGTCAGTATCTGTACTCCACCTGCCACTCATCTGAAACTGACGCAAATCTTCGCAAAGAAGGGTATTCATATTCTGTGTGAAAAGCCAATGGCACCCAGAGTTTCTGACTGTGAAAAAATGATTGATGTCTGCGAAAGAAACAATGTTTTCCTCATGCTGGGTTTTAAGAAAAGATTTTCACCAACTTACAGGTTTCTGAAAGAAAATTTTGAAAATGACTTTGGTCAGCCGAAGTGGGTACTTGCGAGATTTGCCCTGGGAAGAGTGGAAAAACAATGGTTCTGGGACGAAAAAGACGGTGGTGGTCCCATTATTGAAAATACGGTTCATATGATAGACCTTCTTCATTTTTTGTGTGGCAGGGTAAAAACAGTGTATGCTGAAGGTGGAAACCTTTTCATGCCTGCATTTGCGCCCCAGATTGATACTGCAATTTTTACACTCAGGTTTGAAAACGATGCCATTGCTGGAATTGGGGCTGGCTATGCTTCAGAATGGGGTTTTGCGAAAGAACAGATAACGTTTGCCACTGACAGGGTTGTTTGTGAGGTCAGCGGGGGTTTTGACAGACCAAGAAATATTCAGTACATCTATCGCAACAATCCCTCTGTGGTTCAGGAAAAATACTTTGAACAACCCGACGGTTTTCCTGAAGAAATAAGACATTTTGTTGATTGTATCAGAAATAATACCAGGCCTGCTGTTGGTGGGGAAGAAGGACTTTATGCTCTGAAGGTGTGCAGGGCGGTAAAAAAGTCAATTATTAAAAGAAAGCCGGTTTCCATTTGATTATTCAAGAGGACATCATGAAAAAAAACCAGAAACTTTTTCTGTTTCTGCTATGTATTTTTTTTGGTTATTCAATGTGCCACGCCTCAGACATCTATAATTGTTATAAAACCCGGGAAAGAATTGTTATTGATGGAAAATTACAGGAAACTTCGTGGAAAAATGCCCGGGAACTTATATTCAAGGACATGGTGAATGGTTCTCCTGCTTCTTTAAAAACAACAGCAAAAATGATGTGGGATGATAATTATTTTTATGTGGGTTTTGAATGCGAGGATCCTGATGTCTGGGCGAGAGTGGGTTTAAAAGACAGTGAGGTTCCAAAAGACCTTGTATTCAGAATAACCAGGAAAAAGGAAGTCACCATATCCGAATGGTACAGATTTGAAGCAGAGATTATGAATCTTGATAAATTTGTAAAGGTTTTTATTGATCCTGATGCTGACCAGGCCAATTACATGGAATTTCACGTCAATCCCATAAACAATGTTTTTGATGCCTGGTATTCTCACGGGCTTCAGGATATTACGAAAGAAACATGGGAATCTCCTCATGTCAGCTGGAGATGTTCAGGGATGATAAGCGCTGTGTACATTGACGGAACACTGAATGCCTCGCATGATGTTGACAGGGGATGGAGCGTGGAAATAGCGTTTCCATGGAAAAGTATGAAATTTCTCACAAAAGGTGTCTGTCCACCAGAATCAGGCGATATATGGAGTGTGCTTCTCTGTCGACTTCACAGGCCTGGTTTCTGGATTCAGGATTCAAGGGAATACTGGAGCTGGCCAGTTGTTGGAAAACTGAATTGCCATGTTCTGTCCACATACGGTGCAGTAAAATTCTGTGATGACACGAAGAAATTTTTGAAATTATTTGCTTCTGGAGGTGGAGACCCGGAACAGGTTCTTTCGCAGGCGAAGGAGATAGGCGTGACAGATTTCGTGGCAGCAGGAGACGAAGAAACGATAAAGAAATACATAGAAGCAGGGAAGAAAAACAGTATCAACATATATGCGATGATTTATTTAAACAATCCTGAATTATGGAAGAAGAAGTATCCAGGAATTGATGTTCCATTGCAGCGGATGACAGAAGAAGAAAACAATTTGAAGGAATATTTCAAAGAAAGAGACAATCGGGTTTCATCTGGATATCAGATGGGAGAGAGTCCCCGGCAGAGAAACAGGGAAGTGCTGTATATTGACTTATTGTGTTTTCATGATGAGAGGGTGAGGAGTTTATTTAAGGAAGAGATAGACAGGCTGGTAAAAATAAAGGGGCTATCAGGTATTATGTTTGATTTTTTTGGATATCAGAACTATTATGGATGTTTTTGCAATGAAACCACGAAGCAATTTGAGAGATACCTGGCGCAACATAAAGAGATGGAAAAAGGAAAGGCATTTGAGCAATTTTCTCTTGAGACGTTAGTATCCGTATATCAGGAGTTAATAGATTACATAAAGGCAAAGGATAAAACACTGAAGACGGTTGCACATATTTATCCTGTATTTTTGCCAGAGCCATTTTATGGAAGCAGGACAGGTCTGGATTATTGGGCACAGACAATTGCTTGGTATTTCCCAAGGGATATTGTGGAGATGGCCAAGGGTACCAGAAAGATGATAGAAGATGAGAAGAAGTATTATGTCAATACCAGTGGAGTTGGAATGATAGGATATTACAACAGGCCTGATGCATATCCTTATAAGAGCGCTGAAAGGGTTGAGATGGAATTGAAAACAATGCTTGACAATGGATGTCAGTATGTTTTTGTTTATAGTTTGAATGATGTATTGAGAACGCCGGATGTCAAGGCAGTATTCAGAAAATACTTCAAAAAATAGGGAAGCAATGAATCCAGTTGAAAGGATTATTGTACAGTACCTTAATCATGCTTCGTTTCTTGTCGCCTGCAGCCAGTCAACCATTTTGATAGACCCATTTTTTTCAGGAACATTTTTCTGGGAAGGCCATCAGGAAGTGCAGGTAGACAAACCCGATATCAAACTGGAAGACATACCAAAAATTGATGTAATTTTGTGTTCCCACATTCATGGTGACCATTTTGAAATTGAGACGGTTTCAAGTTTGCTTCAGAGGGATGACTCTATTTTAATAGCGCCAGAAAATGTTATACTGACCTGCATCAAAGCAGGGTTAAATAAAAGAAAATTGGTGACCGCATCCATTAAAGAACCATTTCCTGCAGGACATACAAGAATAATATGTTTGCCAAACAAAGGTTATGAAAACGAAGTAAAGTGCAGCAAACTGAGTTTTTTAATAGAGTGTGGGGAGAAAAAGATTTTTCATTCCGGGGATTCTCATGGATATTCAGAATCCTGGAAAGAGTACAGAGGAAAAATAGACCTCGCATGTTTATGGTGCGTGAAAACAGAAGAAATGATAGAAAATTTGCAGCCGATTAATGTATTTTTGCATCATTTTCAAAAATTTTCTCCCGGACAATTTTCCTGCAATGTTGATATCCAGCGTTTAATGGGATTTCTTAAGGAAAAATTTAATCAGGTAAATTTTTACCATCCAGTAGAAGAAAAAAAAGTGATCCTATAATTCATGAAAAAACCAAACATCATTTTTATTCTGGCAGATGACATGGGATATGGTGATTTCAGTTTTTTCAATCAGGGTCTTTCTGACACGCCTGTGCTTGAGTCCATCTACCAGGAAGGCGTTTGTTTAACCCAGCATTACTCGGCATCACCTGTTTGCAGTCCAGCCAGAGCAGCACTGCTGACAGGAAGATATCCTCATCGTACAGGTTGCATTGATACCCTTCAGATGAATGGGCTTGACCGACTTGCGCCGGATGAAATTACTATTGCCGACATATTGAAAGCAAATGGTTATGCTACGGGACTGATCGGGAAATGGCATCTTGGTGCTATTGAGAAAAAATATCACCCAAATCAGCGGGGGTTTAGTGAGTTTGTGGGCTTCAGAGGGGGATGGCAAGATTATTATCAATGGAATCTTTATTATAATGAGCAACTTGTTAGGGCTGATGGCCGTTATCTGACAGATGTTTTTACAGATGAAGCGCTCAGGTTTATCAAGAGACATAAGAATGACCCATTTTTCCTGCATATTACTTACAATGCTCCACATCTTCCACTTCAATCTCCAGAGGAGGATGTGAGGTTTTTTCTTGAAAAGGGACTTAGTGAAGGGGTTGCGTACATTTATGCTATGATCCGTCGGATGGACAGGGGTATTGGCCAAATCCTGGAAGAATTGCGGAAATCAGGACTTGAAAATCAAACAATAATTTTTTTTACAAGCGACAATGGACCACAGTTTAAAGGCGGGGGAAAGTGTCTGATGCGATATAACCACAATTTCAGGGGTTGTAAGGGAAATGTTTATGAGGGAGGAATCAGAGTTCCGATGTTGGTTCGTTGGCCAGGGGTGATTAACAGGGGTGAAGTAATCGACCAGATGGTTCATTTTGTTGATTGGTTTCCAACAATTCTTGATATCTGCGGATTAAAAATGCCGCGGGGTTCAAAGAACATTGATGGAAAGTCAATCCTGTCAATTTTGCAGGGTAATAAACCGGTAAATAGCAAGAGATTCTGGCAGTGGAACAGATTGTACCCGGTATGTAATTCCAATATAGCCATGAGAGACGGTGATTGGAAATTGGTTAAGCCGCCAATTCCTTCAACAATGAAAGTGCCGATTGAACTGGTGGAAATTGATCGAGAATATGCCTATCATCCAGAACAATTTAATGATATCATAAAGATGAGTTTTCCTGCATTCGACATCGGAGAAAATACACCCCAGCTTTTTAATTTGCAGACAGACCCATTGGAACAGGTAGACCTTGCATCAAGGTATCCTGAAAAGGTGAAAGAAATGGAGCAGGAAATGAATGAATGGTTTGAAGAAGTTGAATCTGAACGAAAATTGCGTATTCAGGACAAATGATAATTTTTGGTAGATTTTACCGGGGGGCCAGATGGATAAACCTAATCTAATTTTTGTTGTTTTTGATACCCTGCGGGCAGATTATCTTGGTTGCTATGGAAACAAAAGAATTTACACGCCGAATTTTGATGCTTTTGCAGGTGAGTCCGTGATATTCGATAATGTGTATCCTGAATCCCTTCCAACCATTCCTGTTCGTCGCGGCCTTCACACTGGCAGACGATGTTATCCTTTCAGGGACTATCAGATTTTGAAATGGTGTCCCATTAAACTACCGGGCTGGCAACCCGTCAGCAACAATGAAGACACCATTGCAGAGAACCTGGTGAACAATGGCTACTATACTGGATTTATTACTGATACCTCTGCTTATTTTACTCCAGGAATGAATTTTACCCGTGGATTTTTGCAGTGGGAATTTATTCGCGGGGTGGAGGGAAGTATTTATCATTCACCGTCCAGGGTGACTTCTGAGATTCTTAAAAAATATGGAGGGGACATCAATAAATTGAACAAGCCATATCCAAAATATTTCACCCTTAATGCCGCGGCAAATCTTTCAGATGTTTATTCTGAAGAGGATACCACCACTGCTCAGGTTTTTCTCAGGGCAATGAGGTTTATTGACGAAAACAGAGTTTTCAAGCCATTGTTCCTTTTTATAGATTGTTTCATTCCTCATGAGCCATGGAAGGCACCTGATTCATATCTTGAGATGTACTATAACAACCCTGATTACAATGGCAGGACTTTTCTCCATACAAAATATGGACCTGTGGACACACAGATGACAGAAGAAGAATTCAAACACACTGTTGCACATTATTGCGGGCTTGTTTCAATGGCTGACACATGGTTTGGCTACTTCATTCAGAAAGTGAAAAGATTAGGTCTATGGGAAAATTCTGTTATTGTGGTGTTAAGTGATCATGGCACGAATTTTGCTGAAAATCCTGAAAGGGTTATTGGTAAGCCCCATTACGCTCTTTATCCTGCTGTAATGAAGGTGCCTCTCATGATACATGTACCTGGTATGAAGACGTCCAGAAGATGTAAACATTTACTTTATAATATTGATGCCACTGCCACAATCTACACACTGGCAGGAATTGAAAAAAAGATTTTGCTGGATGGCAAAGATTTGACATCTCTGATGAGGAAAAATCAAGAGGAAGGCAGGCAGTATCTCACTTGTCGCTACGGTGATTCAGTCTGGTACAGGGATACAAACCACTGGGTGATTATGAATATAAAGGGACAGGCAAGAAGTGTGTTTGATATCAAAAAAGACCCTGAATGCATGTACAATATTGTTTCAGATAGTGGAAAAATCATTGAAAAAGCATGGAAATTTATTCTTAAAGATGCAGAAGGACAATTGCCTGATTACACAGATCTGATTGAAGAAACTGATGCGCTTGGAGAAAGGGTCTGGAAAAAAAGAAACAGTTGAAGAACCAGGTCATGCTCTGCTACAGTTTTCAAACCAGAAAGAGTAGAGGTCGCTGTTGACAAGATTAAACCTCAGGCGTATTTTTTGTCCTTTAAGTACATCGAGATTTTTTTTCTTCTTCCACTCCACAACCACGCCTGTTCTGAAATCTCCTTTTATGGTTTTACATTCTTTGAGAGAGTATCCGGGAATCAGAGAGTTATTTGTTGTAAGAATTTCTACCTGTATTTTTCCGTGAGTAATGTCGTGTGTACTTGAATGCTGATGATTTGCAGCATTTACACACAGGTACAGCGCTCCCCCAGGACAGACAAAACTTTTTGTAATAAGTTCTCCTGAGGCACTCCCGCTTGATAGAGAGACAAAACCATCTTCTGGCATTGTGGCAATACCTATGATTCCGTGCGGCAGCGAAACAGAATCTGGCAGCCCATGACAGAGGTTTCGCGCTTCATAGAAAAATAGCAAATGATTATTTATTTTTAAAGGAGGATTTGAAGCCAGCCCAATCCATCTGGAGTCAATGGATTTTTCAAAATTTGATTCCATAAAAGCACATCGCAATCTATTTCTTTGCCATACGATACTATCCCGACTGCTAATCAGTTCAATATCCAGGCGGTCTTCAACAGAATGGTATCGCTGAAGAAACCCAAGATACATTGAATGGTATCTGAAAGCAACCAGGCAGTAAAATTGTAAATCAACCGGATCATCAAGGTCGGGTTTTAAAATCATTTCTGATGGTGTCCATCTGACAAAATCTTTGCTATCAAGACGTACAATAATTCTTTTGCCAAATTTTTTCATCATATCCGGGGGTCTGGTAAAAATTACATACGGTTTTTCAAGGGATGAATCAAACATCAGAGTATTTCGGTCTCCATAGCCGAACAAAATCGGGCCATTCCAGCCCTGCCATTTGATTCCGTCAGCAGAGAAATTTGCCCAGATGTGATTTCTACCATGATGGTCAGTTCTGCAGGAAATCATTTTGTAACGGCGACTCTTTTTTTTGTCCACAGTATCATAAATAACACTGGCTGCATCAGGATGATGAGGATGTTCTGCTGGAATGACGATATTGTTATTTGTTGAACCCTTAAAATCAATCAATCCCAGTTCAGGTTTGGACCAGTGAAATCCATCCGAACTCTCTGCATAAAGGATATCGCGACCAAGATTTCTTTTTCCACAGAACGAAGAATACCACATTTTAAAAATTTTCATCACAGGGTCTTTCATCACAGAACCATAAAGAATGAGGCAACTCTGTTCCCATGGTTTATCTGGTTTCAGAATAACGCCAATCCGTTCGGGTGACCAGTATTTTCTCTGAAGATTGTTTGAGTATTCAATAATCGCATCATCCACAAACAACTGGTGACAGGCTGAATTAGTCCTCATTTTTCGTTTTTCTTTCCAAACATCATCAATTGGTCAATTATTCCATTTGCCACAGAGTCAGTATTCGCATATCTTGAGGGTCCAAAGAAAATGGTTTTTCCCAGGGTTATTGTTGATGTGCCAGATTTTATCCATCCCTTCGAGACCTGCTGGTCTATTTTAAGCACAGTCTCGCCTTCAATATCCCAGTCCACAATGATATGATGCCATTCTCCCTGTTTCCAGTTATTAACAGGAATGCTGAGCAACAATCCATTTTGCCAGTCGTCGGTGAATATACGAAAGCAGATAGTTCCATATTCGGTCTTCATAATCTGAAAATGGTTTTCATCGTCCACCATCAAAAACCGTGTCTTTTTTTCCACGCCATCCCAGTATGGGTTGAACCAGAAATCAATGATACCTCTTTTTGATGTCAGGAGATTTTTAGTTTCAAATGCCAGAACTGCATCTTTGTCAAGCACAATACCTTTTCCTGTTTTTCCTTCAACAAACTTAATGTTTTTTGCAATAACCGGGTTGTGTCCACAAGTATCAGTGAGAGTATCTTCAAATTCTATCGCGAGGGTTTTCATCATATTTTCTTCAGCAATAGCGATACTGCAGAAACAAATCAGTATACCCAGTGCAAAAACCATGTTTTTCATAACGCCTCCTTTTTTTACTGAAACCCATTAAGAACACAGAATGCAAAATCTTTTTTCATCCGGGAGATTTTTCCTGGTTTAACTTCTACAGTAGCAAGGATTTTTCCTGAAGGTAAATTTTTTGGGTCTATCCTTATAATGAAATCACGCAAGGAATATTCATCAACAGGAATCTGTTTTCTGTAGAAAATTTTTTTCTCTTCATTGTCTGCAAGTGTCAGAGTAATTGGAGATGACCCTGACAGTTTTTTGTCAATACTGATATGACAGAATACCTGTAAAACATCAATACCCTTTATTAGATAGTAAGTATCAGGGTAAATCTGAAAAATCTGATTACTGTCTATCCGAAGGGTTTTGCTATCATATAAAGTATTCTGTATCTGATCAAGCAATTTGAGTTGAAGTTCAAAAGATTCATCTGTTTCCAGATTGAATTCATACGGGACACAGGTCATTGAAAATCGGGATACAGACACATTTCTGGTTGTTTGTTGAACAGGGATGCCATGTTGATTGTAAAGTGTTACGACAATGGTAACATTTTTGTCCTTATCACAACGATTACTAATTTCAATACTTCCCTGATTTTGTCCGATATTCGACTCCGGTAGTAAAACTTTTGAAAAATAACAATCACTGTCAGAAATATTTAATCTGCCAAAGTCAGCCGTGTAAGCAAATCCTCTTCCTGATGTGGACCAGCAGGTAAGTTCACCCGTCTGTTTTTCTTCACGGCACATATTAATTCCAGCGATAGACGCTTTTGAAAGTCCAACATCTTTACGAGGAAATTTGAGTTCAACCTGCCAGTAAAAAGGGAATTTTTTTACAGCCGCTTCAACATTTTCTGAGTTCCATTTTGGTTTGAATTCTCCAGACAAATAAAAAGCGTCAGCGGTTGCGCCGTTGGCATTCACTACAAACTGATAGAAATTCTGACATCCAGTATCATTACCAATAAAAACCTCCACACAATCATCATTCCACACTTCGCCATCCCGATTTGTAACGTGTGCGACAAGGTTATTCATGGCTGGTTCAAAATTCTTGAAGGCAAAGTAAAGATTTTCATTGTCTGCGGCAACCATCACTTCAGTTTTTTTCCTGGGTATTGAGCCATCGGTACGGTTGACAAGGTGCAGTACTTTTGCATGTTTCCAGCATTCTTCAGTAAAATCACCGTCAATAACCACTGGCTGTGTTACTTTTTCTGCTCCAGTAATTTCTTCTTTCCAGTATGTTTTTTGTATCCTCGCATCAGTTTGTTTTAAAACTTCAATTACTGGTTTCATTTTTTTTGCAGACAAACTGGTTTTTCCTTCCAGAGCCCGGTCAATTGCAATAATATGATTGGCAACAGCCCACCGAATTTTCTGACAGTACATATCCATCCATTCTTCACAGGAAAGAGGTTCACCGGATTTTTTGATGTAACCTGCTTCAGAAATCATACCAGAAGCAAATTGATTAAGGGTAGGTACAATTGATTTAATGTCAGCAATTTCCTGTTCTGCCTGTCTTGCTGCTTTTTCTGCAACAGGCACATTTGATGTTTTTCCTTTCTGTATTTTGTTTTCGAGTAATGTCATGTATCTGCAGTCATCAAATCCTTCTCTCCAGTTTTCCCACCTGAGTGTGGGGATATTCTCGTCTGCAACAGGATATGTAAGGAAAAAGTCAGACATATTTCCATCAAGGTCTGTATCAGGACTACCAACGATGTTGTTGTATCTCCATGGTGCCACGCCAACAAGTTGAGAAAACCAGAAGCCAAATCCCACCAGGAAACGAACCGATGAATAACTTCCAGAAGCTGCTGCCACGTCGTTTGGATAAAACCAGTTTCCTTTCTGTAACTCTGGTTGGTCAGGTACAGACTCAGGACCTGAAAACTTTATTACATCAATAAGTTTAACAAGATCCTCGTTGAGATATCCCTCGCCCAATCTACCTGTAACAAGCGTTCTGGCACCAGGAACCTGGTGGACAAGATTACAGAGACGTCTGGCAATTTCCTGTCTTTCTGGATCACACGGTTCATCAACCACGTAAAAAAGAATTTCCGGCCATTTTCTCTCCTGTGCAGTTTGCTGGATGAACTTAATGCCGTTGACATAAATACGGTTAAATTCGTTTGAGAACGGTGGAGGTATTTCTTGACTGCCCCGAGGATGGGGTACAGGGTCTCCTGTGATAGCACAGATATCCTCTATCATAGGGGTGATACCAAAAAAACTATGTTTGATGACCCCGGATTGTATCATTTTTTCGATCAATTCTACTGGAAGAGTGTACTCAATTTGATCACCCTTTTTTGAGATTCGCAGGCGAAAACCAGGGTTGCAAATAGATGATATACCATGTTTTTTCATATCCACAAGGTCTCGTTGTAACAGTTCCTCTAACCTTGATAAGGTCTGGCGTTCTCTATAAAGGCGATTGATGTCAGGGTGTGAAAGAATATAAAGGGGGTCAAGATAATGAAAACCAAATATTTTCCTGGATTCTTCAGGCAGATTGAATGGCAATACCACAAACATAATTGGCACCTTTACTGTTCTGAACTCAGATGTTTCGAAAATGACTGAGCCCCTGTATAATCCTGGTTCCGATTTTTCTGGAACATTCACTGTTAACCAGAAAAATTTTGTTTCATCAATTCGCAGTGGCGCTTTGAATTTTTCAAGTAATTCAGGTACCCATTCATATTCCTTACGTGTTGCCCACAGAGTTCTGTGTGCTCTGTATGTTGCAACGCGAAGGGTTAAAAAAGAGTTTGGTATTTTTGTGCGACTATCTTTTTTTAAATCTGTAATGCTGGCTGAAACAATTGAAACATCATTCCTGAGTGGACACAGAACGAAACATACAGGTTCAAGTTCACCGGGTGTCCCAAAACTCCAGATTGGAAAATTTTGTCGTTCCTGGGCTGGTACACTGTTGGGATAAACTGGAAGATATGAAGGCCAGAAAGATACAATAAAGCCATTTTGTATCTCCTTTGAATTTTTTGGACGTGCATGTTGTGAAGAGTGTGTTTTTTCCGACCACGAGACAAGTTGCTCCTTAGGAGCAAGTATAAGTTCTTTTTCTTTTTTCTCAATGATCGGGGCTGCTTTATACCACAGATTTTGTGGTGCCAGAATAATACCGCAGACAACAAAATGAGGATTTCCTTTAAATTCAAAATCCAGATTATTTTCCCTTGCGTCTATATCAAACAGCCAGGTTTGAACTCGTGGAATATAGTTGGTTGTTTCTTTTTGCGAGATTACGGTCTTTCCATTCACGATGACTGAAAACGCTGGTGGAATATATGTCATATCGCCTGCCACCAGCCAGCACCTGTATTTCCCGGGGGTTAAAGAAACACGAAATGTATTTTCACCTGTGCCTTCGTGAAAACTGTATTCAAGTTTGTCTTTTCTGAATTCATCAGGTACTCTTCTGGAAGTTGCCAGAATTCCTTTTTTAATCCACCCATATCCATTTTCAATGCTCCATAAACGCGCTGGAGAAACCCTGACAAAACCAGGTTCTGGCTCTTCTGTTTGTAAACCAAAGTCAAGACAATAGATTGAAGAATCCAGGGTGGTTTTTTGGGAGTAAGCAACAGGAAGGTTATTAAGAATAATAACGAATGTAAAAAAAACAAAACATTTCAAAGTCCGACCATTCACAAGCATGCCGTTATCCTGTAATTCTGGGCTGAAAGTTCTTATCATTTAAATGTTTCCTGAACCCTCTACCATTATTTTACCTTTTTATTTCCAGTTTTCAATTTTTTCTCTCCCGGCGATATACAATATAATATCAACAAAAACAGGAGAAAAATATGAACAAAGAAATATTTCAAAAATATGAGCAGCAATACATGGCATCGTTGCTTCATGATTCTATTCCCTTCTGCATGAAACATGCTCCTGATGGAAAATATGGGGGATATTTTCAGTGCCTTGATTTTGATGGTTCTGTGGTCAGTACTGATAAGTTTATGTGGTCTCAGAATCGAGTTGTCTGGATTTTTTCGATGCTTTACAACAATCTTGATAAAAAACCAGAGTGGCTGGAGATGGCACAACTGGGTATTGACTTTTTGAAAAAGTATGGAAGGGATGAAAATGGTGATTGGTTTTTTGCTCTTGACAGAAAAGGAAAGCCAATTGTCAGGGCATACAACATCTTTTCGGATTTTTTTGCAGTGATGGCTTTTGCCGAATATGCAAGGGCTTCTGGCGATAAAGAGTGCGCAGAAATTGCGGCGAAGACATATCGCAGAATACAGTTGAGAAAAGATAATCCCAAAGGTCAGTACAATAAGATAATAACCGAAAATAGAAATCTAAAAAACCTTGCTTTTCCGATGATTAATCTTAATGTGGCGACTATTCTTGCTAACGCCAATCACGACGGAGCATATAATAAACTTATTACAGAATGCGTGAACGAAATAATGAACCAGTTCCTTGACCGAAAGCACCGTGTTGTCAGAGAAAATATCGCTGTTGACGATACTTCTGTGGATGAGATTTATGAAGGAAGACATGTTAATCCAGGTCATGGAATTGAGGCAATGTGGTTTGTCATGCAGGCCGCAAGAAAGAACAATGACCAGGCAACAATTCGTGAAGCATGCGAGGCGGTAAAATGGCTACTTGAATTTGGCTGGGATGAACAATATGGTGGAATATTTTATTTTCTGGACCTGTACGGGAAGCCACATATTGAACTATGCTGGGACATGAAACTGGAGTGGGTTCATGTAGAAGCGCTGGTAGCAACCCTGATGGGTTATTATCTTACAGGAGACTCCGAACTGTTTGATTGGTTTGAAAAAATTCACGATTATACATGGCAGCATTTCCCTGACAGAGAATATGGTGAATGGTATAAATATTTGAATCGCAGGGGTGAGGTTAATAACAGGTGTAAGAGCAACAAATGGCAGAACTTTTTCCACCTGCCGCGGGCACTCTATTTGATTGCAAAGATATGCAGGGCTCTGCAAGATACAGACCTTTAAAAACCTTAACCTGTTGCCTGTTTTCAGTTAACCTAGGTTGCTTTTTGGCTTCTGGGATACAATGTGATCTATAAGCGAAACAGCGTTGACAACTGGAACATCTGGAAGAATCGGTTTTGCCGGTGCTATGATATAGCCACCATCTTTACCCATGATGTCAAGGCACCGGTTTACTTCGTCCCTTATCTGTTGTGGTGTACCAAAGGGTAGTGTTTTCTGCGTACTGATACCACCGGCGAAACACAAATCCCTGCCAAAATGTTTTTTGAGCGCGAAAATATCCATAGTTTCTGGCTGGATGGGCTGGAGTATATCCACACCTGCTTCAATCAGGTCGGGTATGATCGGGCTGATATGCCCGCAGGAATGCAGGTAAACTTTTTTTCCTGCTTTTTTAATTCTGGCATACATTTTCTTTATTCGTGGTTTGATAAACCTGCGCCACATTGCCGGACTTAAGAGCATCGCATGTTCTCCACCATAATCGTCGCTGAATCCTATGGCATCGATTGAATTTCCATAATGCTCAATGAGTTTGTCAATAATTTGAATCGATATTTCTGCAAGGTGATCAAGTAATTCTTCAACAAATTCGGGATTTTCACAAAAATCCATCATAATTTCCTGGAAGCCACGCATTGCCCATGTTCGTTCGAAAAATAATAAACCCAGCTGGACTATTTTGAATCTGTCATTATTTTCTGTCAGCCATTTGTCAAGATGGGCATAATGGGAAAAGGTTGTTAGGTCAGGAAACCTATACCCTGATAGGGACGGTTCAGTTAAAGCGGGTTTTACGATATGCAAAATACTTCCTTTCTGCCAGATGGTTCCAAATTCATCCCTGGACGTACCATCAGGCAGCATACATTGTTCGGCAGTAATTTCTATCATCACAGTGTGGTCGTAAATGTAATTCTTTTTCAATTCAGGATTTCTATAGTGATTTGTCAACCGTTCAAGCATCGCAGGGTCAATCCAGATATAATAGGGACAAATATCTGGTTCCCTGAAAGAGAGTGCAGTGAATACTCTTTTACGGAAAATTGACTCTGACGCATTCATATACAGTGAATTCAGTTATGCTATTTTCGGCATTCACATCATACCACTGCCGAAATGTCCTGTCAAAGTGTTGTGAAATGTGTAATTTCCCTGTTGTTTTCACAGAATACCACACGCACTATCGACCCTGGTGTTGTCTTGACAATTCTGGAGAAAATGTATTATGCTAATGTGTAACCGAAAGACTTAGGAAAGATTTTCCATTACAATGAAACAGAAACTTTCTTTTAATACAAAAGAATACCAGCAATTAATTTCCATTTTCAATTCTCTTGACGAAATGATTTATGTCACAGACCCTGAAACTTATGAAATCCTTTATATTAATCCTGTTTTGAAGAAGACCTTTGGAGATGTAATAGGTAAAAAATGCTACAGGGTATTTCAAAATAAGAACAAACCATGCAGTTTTTGCACCAATAAATTTATTTTCGGACCAGAGGCAAAACCGGTTTATATCTGGGAATTTCAGAACAAAGTAAATAAGCGCTGGTATCGTTGTATTGACAGACCGATAGAATGGATAGATGGAAGGAAAGTTCGTTTTGAACTTGCGATAGATATTACCGATAAAAAACTGATGGAAGAATTCTTACTGGAAAGCCAGCAGAGATACAGAGACCTCTGGGATAATGCGCCGATTGCTTATCACATTGTTGATAAAAAAGGAATAATAAGGGATGTCAATAAAACTGAACTCAAACTGCTGGGATATTCTAAAAAAGAGATGCTGGGCAAACCGATTTTTGATTTTATTATTCCATCGCAAAGGGAAGAAGCGCGAGAAAGGTTTATGCTGAAAATGAAAGGGAAAAAAGTCGACAAAAAATACGATAGAATTTATATGAAAAAAAATGGCACTTCTTTGTATGTTTCCATACATGATGTTCCTGAAAAGAATGAAAAAGGTGAAATTATTGGTATGCGAACAGCCATGATAGACATTACAGAATTAAAGAAAATGGAAGAAAACCTGAAAGAAATATCCCTTAAAGACGAACTTACTGAAGTTTATAATAGACGAGGCTTTTTTACACTTGCAGAACAGGAAATTCGTAGAACCCAGAGGGGTAAAAATCCATTTTACATACTTTTCATTGACTTTGACAATCTGAAAAGTATCAATGACAAAAAAGGACATCTGTGTGGTGATGAGGTTTTGAAAAAACTTGGTGAAATTCTGAAGGATGTATTCAGACAATCCGATATTATAGCAAGAATTGGAGGAGATGAGTTTGTGGTCCTTGCATCAGATGTGAAAGGTAGTAAAGAGGTCAAAGTGTTGATTGATAGAATGAGAAAGACAATTCAGACATTTAATAAGGGAAACAATAAATATCAGATTTCAATCAGTATTGGCACTGCCAGATATGATGGTACTAAGCCTGTTACAATTGACGGATTACTTGTTGAAGCAGACAGGAAAATGTATCAGGAAAAGATTGCAAAATACAAACTTGCAAAATATCAATCGCGAACCATTTTTGATCTGTAATAGGGTTGAGAATTTCTTTCGTGGCTTCTGTCATTGTTCATTTCAAATCAGCGTTTGAAATTTTTAGAAAAAATGATAAACTAATTTCAGCCAATCAAGCCTGTGGTATTTGTAAAATATAATATGTTTGAAAACGATATCAGCCGCCTTAGCTCAGTGGTAGAGCAGGGCACTTGTAATGCTCAGGTCCGCGGTTCAAGTCCGCGAGGCGGCTCTGAAAAATTTTCTGAATCTGTTGCCATCCATCTACACTCCTGCCCTATACGGCAACAGATTTTTGCAGGTATCAATGAAAAATATCCTGCATCCATCAGCACAGTGATTCAAAAAAAATAATGGAGGGCAGATGGAAACAATTGTGACAAAGAAAGATATTGTTTCAGGATTGAAAAAACTGGGACTCAAAAAAGGAGATATTGTCCTTGTTCACAGTTCATTGAGCAGTCTGGGTAAGGTTGAAGGAGGTCCAGAAACAGTGATACAGGCGCTCATTGAAGTGGTTGGAAGGACAGGTACAATCATGATGCCATATCCACTGGGCAATGCGACAATCGCTAAAGTATTCAGTTCAATGAAAGGCGTGATAAAAAGTATACATCCTGTACACTCTGTTTCTGCAATGGGAGCAAGGGCAAGATATTTAACAAAGGACCATGATAAAATGCCTACTGCCTGTGGAAAAGGGACACCATTTGGAAAACTTGTTGACCTCGGTGGATACATTTTGCTGATGGGAGTTGACCAGGACAGGAATACAACCCTTCATACTGCTGAAGATTATGCGGATTTACCATATCTTTCAGAAAAGGAATTTAAGTATGTGGATGAAAACGGTGTTGAAAAGACGATTGTTCTAAAAAGGTTTCCAGGACCTCACAGAAATTTTATCGGTATGGACAGGATTTTTCTTGAAAAGAAAATCATGAACATAGAAAGAATCGGAAACGCAATGGTGCGTCTTATTGATGCGAAGAAAATGATAAGGGTGTGTCTCGACGAATTGAAAAAAAATCCTGCCGCATTTCTGTGTGAAAATCCAAACTGTGCTGACTGCGTGATGCAGAGAGGAAAAATCAAAGAGGCAAGATTGAAAAAAGAGTGTTTCACTCTTTCGGCAACAACCAGCCATATTGCTTCAGAACCCGAAGAGATGTTAAAAATCCTTCAGGGACAGGGAGTAAAAACAATAGAACTTGATGTTATATGGAATAAACCAGTAACAACACTTGCTCCATCCGAACTTCAGTATTTAAAGGATTTGTTTGCAAAGCATAATTTTTCTGTTGCAGGCATATCCTGTAAAGAAGATTGTGATATTGAAAAGTGTCTTGATATCGCTGAATTTTTCGGTGCAAAGTACACTGTGTTGCCAAATCTTATCTTCTCTCAGGATATTCAAAAACAGAAACGACAATTTATTGAGTCACTTTTTCCTGTGATTGAAATTGCAGAGAAAAAAAACATTGTGCTTTTGATAGAAAACAGGCCGGCTACTGTGTGCGCCAGGTCTTCTGATTGTCTTGAAATTCTGGGAAAGATTAAATCTCCTCATTTGAAACTGGCATTCAATCCTGCAAACTTTGCAATTGCTGGAGAAAAACCATTTCTGGGAATATCTCCTCATGTTAGAAGGATGGCATTTGTTCTTTATGTCAATGATGCATTATTTACAGGGAAACCACAGTTTCCCGGATATGGCAATGCTGAGATAAAAGAATTGATGTCAATTTTGCGGTGCTGGTGTTTTTCAGGATACTTTTGCTTAAAACCAGGAATTGGAACTGGAAAGGAATTTTTCAATTCTGCAGCGGATGCATTCTGGCATTTGCTTGAAACAATGTGAAAACATGAAAATCATAGACCTGACACGGGAAATATCGAAGGATTTCAGAACAGATATTGTGAATATTCGTCTATCTGGGACAGAATATCACGCATTTGTTCATCAATTCCATCTTTCTTCTATGGCAGGGACTTACATTGATTTTCCAGGCCACATCAAGGAGTTTGATAATGGGTTTGATTCGTCAAATTATCCAGCAGAAAAACTTTTTATGGTGGATGCCACTGTGATAAGACTCAATCGCTCAGGCAAACAGAGGGAAATACATGCAGAAGAACTTGATGCAGCAAATGTTGTACTTGATACGCCGGCTGTGATTGTTGATGCAGGATGGAATTTACTCAAAGAAAAAAATCAGGATGAAATATATTTTTTTGGGAAGGATGCCATTTCCTGGTTCATCTCAAAAAACATATACCTTTTTGTTTCAGATGTGTACGAAAATCACAAAGACCCACGAGGTATCTTTGTTGAATTTTTTAGCAAAGGAATTCTGACTGTTTGTAATCCTGTAAATCTTGAAAAGATTGCAGCGCCGAAAGTCAAACTCTGTGTTTTTCCGCTCAGAATACCCGGTGTAACCCAGGTTCCATGTCGTGTTATCGCAGTGATGTGATGTATTATTGTGGCCAGCCCGATGCCACCCACCTTTCACTGCCAAGTGCTTCAGCGTGCCCATCCACAAACACGACAGTGACCATTTTGATGTACCAGTGTCTTCCACTTACTCCGGTATAATATCCATCTTTTTATTACTTCTTTGACAAATTTCATGGGTTTCTGGTGATACAATGGGATCGGCTTCAATAATGATAAATCTTTTTGCGAGATTTATCATAAAATTTTACAAAACTTACATTATGGATTAAATTAAGTTCTGGAATAACAAAACTGATTTTGCCTGTAAACCTAACACAGGAGTTACAATGAAAAAGTTTACCATCATATGTTTATCCTACCTTATCGCAATGTCTGCTGGTGCTAAAGAAATCAACCTTGCAAAAAATGGAAAGGCGCTTTTTCCTGTTGTTGTGAGTGAAAAAGCATCAGAAAATGTGAAAAAATCCGCAGAAGAATTGTGTCAGT
>Ga0209204_1001204_pt1 | contig 25109 bp, 23 predicted proteins | sample AD_JPNMR2_MetaG_FD_184425 | JGI IMG/M metagenome (GOLD analysis project Ga0209204, IMG submission 184425) | Active sludge microbial communities of municipal wastewater-treating anaerobic digesters from Japan - AD_JPNMR2_MetaG (SPAdes) (version 2) | ecosystem: Engineered > Bioreactor > Anaerobic...
AGAACCATCAAGCCATGTTTTAACTAATACCTTATTGCCGGGGCATATGTTAATTTTCTGTTCCTTTACTAACTGATAGATTTTATTCTCTTTTCTAACAATATAATCTCTACTAATCTTTCTTTTAACTCCTTATAATTTGTCTCTTGCTTATCCCTAAAAGTTTAGCAGCTTTACCTTGTATTAATTGCTTAATTTTTACGATCTCTAAAATCTTACATCTTTTTAGATTTTTTCTCCATTTTTATCACCTCTGACATTTGCAACCCCTTATTTAAAGATTGCATATTATAATGTGATATTTCTATTTTTTTAAGAAGTGACATTTTAAAATAAATTCAACATTATAAAAATAAATTCAAACTTACAGCCATTACAATCATGCCTAAAATAAGGCCATATATTGCAAGATGTGGCTCGCCATATTCTCTTGCTGTTGGTAAAAGTTCATCAAGAGAGATAAATATCATTATTCCGGCCACCATTGCAAATAGAATGCCAAAAATAATTTCATTAAAAAAAGGTAGGAGTATTAAAAATCCGATTAAAGCTCCAATCGGTTCTGCTAAGCCGGATAAAAAAGAGTATAAAAAAGCCTTTTTTTTATTACCAGTAGCATAATAGATAGGTATAGAAACAGTTATTCCCTCTGGAATATTGTGAATTGCAATTGCTATTGCTATACTTATACCTACTGTTGGGTTCTTTAATGCACCTGCAAATGTCGCAAGTCCTTCTGGAAAATTATGAATAGTTATGGCAAAAGCAGAAAATAGCCCCATTCTTAATAATTTTTTATCTTTAAAATTAGCGATTTCTTCTATTTTTCTTATTTCATGAGGATTTTCAAATTTTGGGACTAGTTTGTCAATTATAGCAATTAAGAATATCCCACCAAAAAAAGATATAACAGTAACCCATGCTCCTAAAACCTCTCCCAATGCCTCACTGAATGCCCTTCTTGATTTTAAGAGTATTTCTACAAATGAAACATAAAGCATCACACCAGCAGAAAAACCGAGTGAAATCGAAAGAAATCTTGTGTTTGTCTTTTTAGTAAAAAAGGCTAATATACTTCCTATACCGGTTGAAAGTCCTGCAAATAGAGTTAAAAGAAAAGCAAATACAATGTTTAAAAAATTCATAGTTGTTTCTCCATTACTTTAATCGCTCTTTTTAGCAATAGGAAGAGTAAAATAAAAAGTACATCCTTTACCACCAATATTATTTTGAACCCATATATTACCATTGTGTTTATTTATTATCTGTTGTGCAATGTATAAGCCAAGCCCTGCTCCAGACTGATTCCTCTGATCTGTATTGAGTTTTTTAAACTTTTCAAATATTACTTTTTCTTTTCCATCTTCTATACCAGGTCCTGTATCAGAAATTCCTATTTTAACAAAATCATCTTCAACTCTTGCGATTATTTTTATCATCCCTTTTTCATTGACAAATTTAAATGCATTTGAAAGAAGATTTGAAATAACATGCTCTAATTTTTCTTTGTTTCCTTTTATTAAAGGCAATGGTGTTTGAACATCCCATACAAAATCGATCATCATCTCTTTTGCTTGAACTTCATATATAGAATAGAAATATTCGAGTATAGGAACTATATCAATTTCTGAAAATTCCATTTTTGAGAGATTTGCTTCCTGTTTTATTGTCTTCAAAAAATCATTTAGCATCTTTGTCAATCTATCTGATTCAGCAATTATTTTTTTCATAAATTCTTTTTTCTTTTCTATTGGAAAAGAGTCATACTGAATCACCATTGACGCATATCCCTGAATTACTGTGAGTGGATTTTTTAAATCATGGACAATAGAATAAAAAAGTTCTGTTTTTTGATTGTCATAATCTCTTAACTTATCTAAGGCAACCTGTAAATTCTTTGTTCTTTGAATTACCTTATTTTCAAGTTCCTTATTTATACTTTTAAGAAATTCATTATTCTTATAAAGAGATTCTGACATCTCATTAAATTTATTTGCTAAAAGACCAAGTTCATTTTTTGAGTCAAGTCTTATTTTATAATCGTATTTGCCATTGACAATAAATTCTGCCCCTTTTAATATTTTTTTTAAAGGCATAACAAGATTATGATTTAAGAGTAGAAAGAATATAACAGTTGTAAAAAACCACAGAAATAACATGAATAGAATAAGATATCTTATTTTATCCATTTTAAATCTATAAAGAGATGGATCCATTATAATAGCAATTTTATAATTTTTCATTTTCGGCATTAAATTAAAGTTAAAATAGTTAATATAAAAAGACTCTTTCTCTGAAAAATTACTCTTTGTTATTTTAAGGTTGTTTACAGTAGAAAATACAACAGAATTATCTTTTGAATTTATTACTAAAAAATCTATATTTGCAATAAAGGCACTTTTTATTATACTGCTATTCACTGTAAAACTAGAATATAAAAAGTATTTTTTTGGTTTTGTATCGAGAGGCACTATATTTTCAAATAGGATTGAATTATTTAAAAAATCAATTCTTTCAATTGGTGTCTCTGATGAGGATAATTCGTATTTTTCTTTATTGTTTGTATGGCCTGTTATTCTAAATAGATTTTCATCAAAAATAAAAAGTTCTTTTAAATTATGATCAAATTTTAATTTTTCAAGATAATTTGATAGATTTTCTATTTCTCTTTTTTTTATATATTCATATATCTGTCTATTTAAGGTAATATAGCTTGTGGTTGAGATTAGTTTCTCTTTTTTTTCATGTAATATCTTTTCAAATAATGTTAAACTATTTTCAGCAATCTTTTTATTTGTTGCTATCTCTTCATTTCTTATTACAATAAAAAAAATAGTCCAGATGAGAATAATAGGTATGTAAAAAAATATTATTGAATATATAACAATCTTTGATGCAATGCTTTTTTCCCTTTTCAATATTTTTCTCTATTTTACTCAAATTTTTTCTCAAAATATTTTATATAATTTTTTTTATTTTGTCAAAATATTAGTGCATAGTAGAACAATAAAGCAAAAATGCTTTACTTACTTTTTAATTTAATATTGATATGATATTTATTTTTAGATAGATTTTTTTTATTTTTTATTAAATTTTGTAAAGGATTTTCTTAAAAATTTTGTGATTAATCTTATAGAAAATATTTTTTGTAAGGAGGTTTTTATGAATAATATTCGTAAGATTTTAAAAAACTATAACTTTGAGCATGAGTTACACATAGTCGTTAACTCTGCTATGAAAAAAAGACTGGAAAATGTTGCAAGAAAATTTAACATCTCTATTTCTGGACTTATTGTGTATATCTTGCAGATATATAGTAATAGGGTAAAAAAGATATATTGTTTCGGAGAAGAAGATGGAAATAGATATGAAAGAATAGATGGGGATGCGAGGATCCATGTGTATTTGTCAAAACAGGACTATCGTTTTTTGAAGAAAATCCATGCTGATCTTAATTTTTTCAGCATGGGTGCTTTACTGAGGAGAATTATCCTACTTTTTTTGGAAGAATATGAGAAAATGGGGCTTTTAGGTGTTGAGAAGAAATGTAGTCTTGTTACATTGAGGTTATGGTTGAAACTAACAAAGATAAAGAGGTGGAAAAAGAGAAGAGAATTGTCGCACTTTGAAGGTAATACTAAGCCCTTCTACAAGGCGATCTATAATAATTGCTATCAGGTAGTAGGATTTGAAACCTATTACTAGGTAAATTTATTAAAAATTTTAGCAAATAAAAAAATAACACTATTATAATTTTTTCTCAAAACAAAATCAACCTAAGGATACCCTACTCTTTTAATTATACAAAAAAGTTTTTAAATCGTAAATAGTAATTTTTATTTCATACCAAAAATTCCAGTAATAGAGATAATCTATCAAGAAATTCAAAATTTTTATTTTTAAAATAAAAAACTCCACAAAAAATATAATTTTCTAATGCTTCCTGTATGTTATTTTTCTTTAGATTATCATTTACCCTCTTAAAACTTCTTACAAAATCCTCAATTTTTTCTATTACCTCACTCTTAAATCTATCAAACCATACCTTTCCTCTTATTTTTAATCTTTTGTTATATCTAACAGCGAATGTTCCCAGTAACCACTGCATTATTTTTGATAGATTTTCCCCTCTTTTGGGTCTTATAATAAAATGACAGTGGGTATAAACAAATACGAAATTTAGAAGAGAGAATCTAAATTTCTTCTTTGCCTGTTTTAAAGTTAATAATAGCATTTCGCGGACGAAGAGGGGCTTTAGTTCAGGTCTGTCCCTGTTGATTGTGCAGGTAATATAATATGCTGCCCCTTTTTTTATTACTCTATTTCTTCTCATAAAAAATCCTCCTTGCTTTTAAGAAAGTATTTCTATATATTAATCACAAAATTTCTTAGAAAATCCTTTACAAGTTTTGAGAAAAAATTTAGTTTTTTTGAAAAAAATTAAAATGAGGGACAGACTTATAAATTTTTTATAATTATAAAATTAAAATAGGGACAGATCTGATCTATACTTATCATAATGTTAAACTATTTTTCATATAGATCTCAATAGCTTACAAATTAAAAGTTTGTTAGTATACATAAGAATAAATTAGTATCCAAATACGATATATCTTTATCATAAAAGAAACAAAAAATAATTAATACCAAGAGTATTTTATTGAAACCAAAATAAGATTAATAAACTAAAAATCATATCAAACACTAATATAAAATATTTTTATTTTCTGATAGTTATCTTAACTAATTATTTTGAACTACCTCCTCCCAATTTGATAGAGTTCTTGAATTGTAAATAACTTGTTAATAATTTGAAAAAATATTAATAAAAAGTGAATTTTGTTTCATTTTATATAAATTATAATGTAACTTGAAGATATATAATGAAGTTACAATAAATTTAATCTCTATACTTAATATTATGAAATTCAATTATTAACATTTTAAAAAAATAGTTGTGAATAACTTGTTAATATCTTATCACTATGGCATTAAATCTGTTAAATATAAATAAAGTATAGATTTAATTGATTAATAAATGCTTACTCCAATATTTATTAATAACTAAATACAACTCATGTGGCAATCGTCGTTTTTTATCCCCAAAAGATTAGCCCACTTATCAACCTCATACTTTTTATTGACATATATTAATAAAACAGAATAAAAGTTTTAAGGTTAAAAAATATAGTAAAAATTTCAAATTATATTACACAAATCTCTGCTTTATAATTTTTTTTATGATCTTTTTCAATGATACAATTTAATTTATTATTTTCTTGAGTCAAATTAAATTCAAAAGTTAAACAAGAGTCAGAGTATTTGCAATTCCCAGAAAAATTAGTATCAATGAAGGTCGAAGTATTCTTCTTACAATCAAAAATTAAAAAAATTAATAAAAAAATAAATATTTTTTCATTATTGTGCCCCGAAAAAATTGTATATAATTTTATAATTAATTCTGTAAATTTTTATATCAATATTTTTCAAAGTTAACCAAATTTTTACCTAAAAATAAAATCACACCCTATAATCTCAATTGGTGATAAAATTTTTGTTAAGAATTTTTTTAGAATTCCGATTTTGATAATAAGGCGCCAAAGACAAGGATGTCTTTGAAATTTTAGAATCAAGGAGGATTCAAATGATTATTAATCACAATTTAAGTGCGATGTTTGCCAATCGCCATGTAAAGTTTAATGATTTTGAATTAACAAAAAATTTAGAGAAAGTAAGCTCTGGGTTTAGAATCAATAGGGCAAGTGATGATGCCAGTGGATTAGCAGTATCTGAAAAGATGAGATCTCAAATCAGAGGTCTTATAAGAGCAGAAAAGAACGCAGAAGATGGCATTTCACTGATTCAAACAGCAGAGGGATATTTGCAAGAGTCTCAAGATATTATCCAGAGACTAAGAGAGTTAGCAGTTCAGGCTGCAAACGGCGTGTACTCAAGTGAAGATAGAATGTATATTCAGGTTGAGGTAAGTCAGTTAATTGATGAAGTGGATAGAATTGCTTCACACGCCCAGTTTAATGGAATGAACTTGTTAACTGGTAGATTTGCAAAACAGGGTGCAATGAATATTGTCACTGGCAGTATGTGGCTACATATAGGAGCTAATATGGATCAAAGAGAGCAGGTATTTATCGGTACAATGACTAGTCAGGGATTAGGTTTAAAGAATCCAAGCGGATTGCCACATACAGCAACCTTTATTTCATTATCAAGCCCAGATGCTGCAAATTCAGCGATTGGTACACTTGATATGGCACTTAAAATTGTTAACAAACAGCGTGCCGACCTGGGAGCATACCAAAATAGACTTGAGCATGCTACAAGAGGCTTGTTGGCAGGAGCTGAGAACTTGCAACACGCAGAATCCATTATAAGAGATGCTAACATAGCAGAAGAGATGGTTCAATATGCAAAAAACCAGATTTTAGTTCAATCTTCAATGGCTATGTTAGCACAAGCAAATCAAAAACCACAAGCAGTCTTGCAGCTTTTACGGGGTTAATATTCATAATTGTTCCCAGGGGGAATCCTCCACTAAGTTGGTGGAGGATTTTTTTTATTAATTTTTTTTTTATAAAAAAAATAAAAAAAATACTTGAATTTTCTAAAAATATTTTGTATAATAAATAAAAAATATTAAAGATTTTTTTTATTATACCGATTAATAAGAATGAGAAATTATATAATAAAAGGGGGAAGGGGTAAGATAAAATAATTTAAGAATGTTTTTTGTGGGGGCAGAGAACATTCTGATACAAAAAGTAAAAAAGATAATTCGTGTGAATTATCTAAAAATAAAAACAGGTAAGGATTACCTGGTAAACTAAGTTTCATGGAGGAAACAAATGATTATCAACCACAACATGTCATCTATTAATGCTAACCGTGTCTTGAAGTTTAACAATGTTAATGTTACAAAAGACATGGAAAAACTTTCATCTGGCTTAAAAATTAACAGAGCTGCTGATGATGCCAGTGGATTAGCAGTATCTGAAAAAATGAGAAGCCAGATAAGAGGGTTAATCCAAGCAGAAAAAAATGCTGAGAATGGTATCTCTTTTATTCAAACAGCTGAGGGGTATTTACAAGAGACTCAGGATGTTTTACAAAGAATAAGAGAGCTAGCAGTTCAGGCATCAAATGGCATCTACACTGATGAAGACAGAATGTATATTCAGGTAGAGATCAGCCAGTTAGTCGATGAAATCGACAGAATTGCATCCCATGCTCAATTCAATGGTATGAATATGCTTACCGGTAGATTTGCTAATCCAGTATATGGTGGAACACCCACAGCAAGTATGTGGTTACACATTGGTGCTAATATGGATCAAAGAGAAGAGGTATTTATTGGCACCATGACAAGCCAGGGATTAGGATTAAAAGAAGCTACCGGTTTACCACATGCAGCAAAGCCAACTTTTACACTTTCAACACCAGATGGTGCTAATATGTCAATCGGACTCATGGATATGGCATTAAAGAAAGTTAATAAGCAAAGAGCTGATCTTGGTGCATATCAGAACAGATTAGAGCATGCAACAAAAGGCTTATTGATAGGGGCTGAAAATTTACAGGCTGCTGAGTCAATTATTAGAGATGCTGATATGGCAAGTGAAATAGTTAATTTCACAAAGAATAGTATTCTTGTTCAGTCTGGTACAGCTATGCTTGCTCAGGCTAATGCTAAGACTCAGTCAGTATTACAATTATTAAGATAATTAAGATAAAATATAAGTTCTTTGAAAGAAAAATAGTTTGGATTGCTCTTCTTGGATGACAGGTAGTTAATGGGCGTCGCCTCCTATGTAATAGGGGGCTATGCCTGTTTATTGATAACAGAAAAGGGCGCATTTTTTTGTGGTTTATTAATGTTATTCAATAACAGAACTACTTGTTATTTCCGAATGAGTCGGAAATATAATTATTTTTTAAAAAATTCAAGGAGGGTAATTTAATGATTATTAACCATAACATGTCAAGCATTAATGCCAACAATGTTTTAAAATTTAAGGTGAGAGATGTAGATAAGACAATGGAAAAACTCTCATCTGGTATGAGAATAAACAGAGCAGGTGACGATGCTTCTGGATTAGCAGTATCAGAAAAGATGAGAGCTCAAATAAGAGGTCTTAATCAGGCTGAGAAAAACATCCAGAATGGTGTATCTTTCATTCAGGCTACTGAAGGATACTTACAGGAAACACAGGATGTTGTTCACAGAATAAGAGAACTGGCTGTTCAGGCTTCCAACGGTATTTATACTGATGAAGACAGAATGCAGATTCAGGTTGAAGTTGATCAATTAGTTGATGAAATCAACAGAATCGCATCTCACGCTCAATTTAATGGTATGAATATGCTTACTGGTAGATTTGCTAATGCACAAAAAGGTGGAACACCTACTGCAAGTATGTGGCTCCATGTTGGTGCAAATATGGATCAGAGAGAGCAGATAATGATTGGAACAATGACTTCCGATGCTTTACTTAAGACTAAGGAAGAGAAAGTTTCAATTGCAAATCCAGGTGATGCTAATATGACAATTGGTAAAGCAGATATTGCTTTAATGAAGATCAATAGTCAGAGAGCAGATCTTGGTGCATACCAGAACAGATTTGAAATGGCACAAAAGGGTGTTGCTATTGCTGCTGAAAACTTACAGGCTGCAGAATCCATTATTAGAGACGCTAATATGGCATCAGAGGCTGTAAACTTTGTAAAGGATAGTATCCTTGTTCAGTCTGGCACTGCAATGCTCGCTCAGGCTAATACAAGACCTCAAACAGTTTTAAGATTGTTGGGTTAAAATCTGGCTTATTTTTCAAATGCGCCCTTTTTCTGAAAATATCAAGAATTAATAAACCACATTTTATTAAAAACCCTCTTCTTAATGTTAAATTAAGAAGAGGTGCCTTTTTTAAAAAAGAACTGGGGGGAAGAGTTACCTTAATTTAAGGAGGTTATAAGATGATTGGAGACATTGACTATTTATCTTCTGACAAGTATAATTCTGTTATTATTCAAAAAAATATAAGAGAAAGAAGGAATTATAATGGGGAGACTCTTTCTAAAGAAGAAATAAAGGAGATTGTTCAAAAACAATCGCCAGACATTGATATTGAAAAAATTTTAAAATCAGTAGATCAATTTAATGCAATTACTTCCTCAAATGAAAGAGTGGAATTATATTATAATAAGGATATTAATAGAGTTATAATTTCAATTGTTGATAAGGAGACCGATGAGGTAATAAGAGAGATCCCCTGTAAAGAGATTCAAAATCTTGCAAAGTATTTAAGAGAGGAATTGGGGAATCTTTATGATAAAAAGGCTTAATTAAAATTTTAATAAAAAAAGAGGAATAAGAGCCGATAATTTTTGGGAGGGATATTTTAGATGTCGGATAGTGCTTATATACCAGGACTCACAGATAAATATAAATCAAGTGAAGCCATAAAGAAAATAATGGAGCCAAAATTAAAAAAACTTGAAAAAATGGAAGACGAAAAAAAGGCTCTTGTTGATGAAAAGAATTTATGGTCAGAGTTAAAGACTAAATTTTTATCCCTTCAAAATAAGGCAAAAAAACTTTATGGATTTGAAGCGCCTTTTGATGATAAGGTTTCCCAATCATCAGATCCAAATGCCTTTTCTGCCACAGTAAAAAGAATAGCAGAAATCGGTGAATATAGAATAGAAATTTTAAATAAGGCAACACCTCATAAGATCGCAAGCTCTTCCCTTTCAAAAAACTATAAGGTCCCTAGTGGTGAGTATGCATTTTCAGTTGATAATGAGAAATTTAAATTCTATTTTGAAGGTGGGACAATTGATAATTTTTCAGAGGTAATTAAAAAGAATGCTAAAAATATTTTAAAAAGTATTGTTGCTAATGACACAAAGACAACTCAGGTTCTGGTTTTAGAGACAGTTAAATTTGGAGAGAAAAAATATATATCTTTTGATAATGAAAAAACAAAAGAAGTATTTAGAGAGATGGGTTTTTTTGAAGATGTAAAAAGTTATGAAAAGGAATTCAATTTTGAAAAGAAAAACCTAATAAATCAGACTCGTTCCTCCATAAATCTTATAGATAATATTCTAAAATTAGAGACTAATGATAAAATTAAATTCAATCTTCCAGAAAAGGTTGACTATAGAGAGCACCTTGTTATGGAAGTTGATATGAGAGTTGATGTGATAGACCCTTCTAAAAAGCCAAAAGAGGAGATACCTACTGGACCAAACTGGACAAGAGAGGGGGATATCTCCATTTTCGATATAAATATAGAAGGTGAGACCCTTATTTCTAATGTGCCACCTTATACAAAAAAAGAGGAGGATAAACCAAAAAAGATTGTTTATGATGATCACTATCTTGAGATAATTACAAACAAAAGAACAATAGATCTACCAGAATTAGATGTAAATGAGACAAAAAAAACCTTAAAGTTTGATATGAATACAATCTTAAATGATGATGAGACAATTGTCGCACTGGTATTTAAAAATTCAAATACCTATAAAAAACTCGAGGCATCAAACTTAAAATTTTATGATAGTGAAAGTATAAAAGGGGTAAGATATAAAAATGAATTATCAAAACCAATGGATGCAACTATAAAAATAGATGGGCTTATAGTAAAAAGAGACACCAATACAGTTGATGATCTTATAAAAGGGGTTACTATAAATATTTTTGAAAAAACCAATAAAGAGGAGAGTTTAAAAATAGATAGAGACTATGAAAAAATAATAAATACAATTAATGATTTTATTACAGAATATAATCAGATCTTACAGTATGTTAATAATGAAATAAATATAGAGGCAAAAGAGTATAGAGATAAAGAAGATAAGAAAGACATGGGAGAACTTTCAAACGATTCTGGTCTTAAAACTTTTGCCTCAAAGATAAGAATAATAATGATGAATCCATATCCTACCTCTTTTGGTAAAGAGATATCTCTTTTAAAACATATAGGGATATCCACTAATGAGACATCAAATACCTTAGATGTTACAAAGTTAAAAGGATATCTTGAATTAAATAGTGATAAATTAATAGAATCCATAGAAAAATACCCGGAAGGTGTTAAACAACTCTTTGGTTATGATACTGATGGGGATGTAATAATTGATTCTGGTGTTGCATTTGAGACAGAAAAATTACTCAAATCATATACATCAAAAGATATAGGTTATTTTGATTCAAAGACCAGAGTTATCAATAATCAGATTCAAAGACAGACTCAGGATATTGAGGATTATAAGAAGAAACTGGCAGAAGAGGAGCAAAAGTTAAAAGAGCAATTTTATAAAATGGAAAAGGCATCAAACGAACTGGAAGAGAGCAGAAAAAAATTCGATAATCTGAATAAATAATTTTTAGATCTTTAAATTTATTTTATTATTCTTAATAAAAACAATATAAAAATGCGTAGAATAGTAGGAATAATAGTAGTTATTTTAACGGGTTTGCTTTTTTGTTTTATAGGTGGTATAGATATATTTCCCTATCTTTTTTTTTATAAAAAAAGTAAAGGAATAGTTATTGATATAGAAGAGATAGAGAGAGAGGATTCATATGGCGTAATACATATCTATTATCTTCATACTATAAAATTTTTTATAAATAATGAAGAATATATTGGAAAATTAGAATTAACAAAAAAATATAAAATTAATGAAACAATCACTTTTAAATATAATCCAGAAGATCCTCCAACAATACAAAAAGGGATCGAATTAAGCAGTCTTATAACCTTTTTGCTTGGAGTTGCCTCTATTGGTTTTTCAATTTATTTAATATATCAATATCTTGATTATCTTAGTAAATAATTTTCTATTCTCTTATATTACCACTCGTATCAACACTCACAATACAGGGATGAAACTTATTGTTAATATTCATAAATCTACCACCTAATAATAGAGTATTGCCATCCCTTATCATTGTACAAATATTAGACTCCATATTAATAGTAAAATCTGAAAGAGTATTGTTAGAAGTGTTAAGAGTAGCAAAATAAGATCTATCTTTGCCAAATATTTTATTAAAAGAACCAGATATATAAAGAGTATTATTATATAAATAGAGGCATTCAATAGTAGGCGACCCACTACTATATTGTAAATCTGGATTAAAACTTGTAATGAGTGTATTATTATCTATATTAATAGCTGCAAAACTTTTTATATTTTGTCCACCTATAATGTCAAATTCCCCACCAACATATAATGTTGAGCCAGATATTACTATGTTATTTATACTTCCAGAGGGACATTCTATATTAAAAGAGGTAAGAGCCCCACTTGCAATATCAAAAGAAGCAAGAGATTTTCTTGTCTCTGTTCCTATCATCGTGAATTCTCCACCAATATATAATTTATTATTATAAGGGTATATTTTAAAAACACCTCCATTGACATCTGGATTTCAGTCTGTAAGAGTAAGATTAGATAGATCAAATGAGGCAAGACGATTTCTCGGGGTAGAGTCTATATCTGTAAAAAAACCACCAACATATATTTTATTATTAGCAATTGCAAGTGAAAAAATACTATTATCAAAAGAAGGATTCCATCCTGTTAATTGGCCAGTAGTTAAATCAAATGAGGCTAACCTTTCTCGAGATTCGCCGTTAATTATGAGAAAATCCCCAGCCACATATAAGTTATTTCCGTATAAAATAAGATCTCTCACATTATCATCAATCTCTGGTGCCCAATCTGTTGGTAAACCACTCTTTAAATCAATACTGGCAATTCTACTTCTCTTTTTTACATTAATTGAATAAAATTCTCCACCAGCAAAAAGAGTAGTCCCATTTATAGCAAGACAATTTACAGCACTGTTCATCTTAGGGTTAAAAGAGGTAAGATTACCAGTAGTTATATCAAAAGAGGCAAGATATTCTCTTGACTCTGCTCCTATTTGGGTAAATTCCCCACCTATATATAGAGAGTCATTAGAAACAACCATTGCTCTGACAGAGGAATTTAATTCTGATGTAAAAGTTGTGATTATATTTCCAGTACTTAAATTGAAGGCAGCAAGTCTTTTTCTCGGATAAACCCCGCTCATGCTTTGAAATCTACCGCCAACAAATAAGGTATTATCTGATTTTGCAAGAGCCATAACACTATCATCTGGCGAAGGAGACCATGGTAACAAACCCCCAGTAGTTATATCAAATGCTGCAAGATATTTTTTTGTATTATCCCCACTTATTGCTGTAAAATATCCCCCCACATATAGAGTTGTTCCATTAATTAAAATATCAGATACAATACTATCTGGATCTGGTGCCCATAATGTTGGATTCCCAGAAATAGTATCAACAGCGGCAAGATATTTTCTTGTCTGGCTATTTATAGAAGTAAAATATCCTGCTAAATATAGAGTATTACCATAAAGACAAATATTTGTAACTCTTTCATTAAGATTAACATTAAAATCTGTTAGCTTACCTGTTTTAATATCAATAGCGGCAAGATATTTTTTTGTTTCACCATTTATGGTATTGAAGAAGCCACCAATATAAAGTATATTATTTGCTAAAGCCATTCCCATGACAGCTTCATTTATATCAAGATTTAAACTATCAATAGTCCCATCTTTTTTTAATCTTACCAGATATTTTCTCTCTGTATTTCCTACTTTTGTAAATTCACCGCCAATAAACCAACCACCATTCCCATCTGGTATTACACAATTCACTCTTTTATTAATTCTTGGCATTTTACTCAAATCGAGTGCTGATTTGGATGTTGTGGTATTTATAGGAACCCCATAGCCAGTTACAGTACCAATCTTGGTAAAAGAACCCCCAATATAAAGCCTCTTATTCTTACTATCATAGGCACTGGTAATAACATTATTATCAGCAGTATAACTAATTTTTAAAACAGTGGTAGGAGTTGATGTTGTATTATCCTGTGGATTACAATCTGCCCCTGTAAAAAAAATGACAACCATTAGACTTAAAATAAAATAATATAATTTTTTGATATTCATAGTTTGCTCCCTTTTTTAATAAAATTTTATTTGTAAAAAAATAGTATGATTTAATTATATCTCATTTTTTATATTTTTCAATGTTTAATTTTATTTTTAGATAAAATTTTTTATTTTTTTGTTAAATTTTGTAAAGGATTTTCTCAAAAATTTTGTGATTAATATATAGAAAATAATTTTTTAAGAGGAGGTTTTTTATGAATAATATTCGTAAGATTTCAAAAAACTATAATTTTGAGCATGAGTTACACATAGTTGTTAACTCAGAAATGAAAAAAAGACTTGCATCTATCGCCAAAAAATTTGGCATCTCTCTTTCTGGACTTGTGGCATATATTTTGCAAATATATACTAATAGAGTAAAAAATATATATTGTTTTGGCCCAGAAGATGGAAATAAATATGAGAGAATAGATGGAGATAGTAGGATTCATCTGTATCTGTCAAAACAGGATTACAGATTTTTGAAAAAGATCCATGCTGATCTTAATTTTTTTAGCATGGGTTGTTTATTGAGGAGAATTATCCTACTTTTTTTGGAAGAGTATGAGAAACTTGGAATTACCGGGGTTGAGATGAAATGCAGTATAATAACATTAAGGTTATTCTTAAGACTAACAAAGATGAAAAAGTGGAATAAGAGCAGAGAATTATCCCACTTTGAAGGTAACACTACGCCCTTTTACAAGGCAATCTACAACGATTGCTATCAGGTAGTAGGTTTTGAGACATACTATTGAAAAAAATTATTTTAAATTCTACCGAAAAATAAATGAGACTATTACAACTTTTTCTCAAACAAAATTGACCATGGGATAATTCTATCTTTTTATCTGCCTAAAAATACAATCACACTATGTTTAAAATAAAACATATCAAATCAATTGACAAAAATTATTAAAATAGATAAAAAACGAAAACAAGGAGTTTTTCATTATGGAGAATATAAAAATTTTGGATAATCCCTTATTAAATGAGGTGAAAGGTTTTAAATCTAACGGTGTTGCCTGTGAGATAAAATATAAAAATAGGCTTGATCTCGGATTAATTTTCTCTGAAAAAGAGGCAATTACATTTGCAAAGTATACAACAAACAAGGTTCAATCCTCTCATATTACTGTATGTAAGGCTCATTTAAAAGATAATATTGCTCAAGCAATAATAGTAAATAGTGGTAATGCCAATGCATGCACTGGTGAAAAAGGGATTGAAGATGCTTTTAACACAACAGACTATCTTGCAAAAAAATTAGGGATAAAAAAGGAGAATGTTCTTCCCTGCTCTACGGGAGTAATAGGTGTCCCTCTACCAATGGATAAAATATATAAAGGAATAGACCAATTAGTTTTAGATATATCCAAAGAAAATGATAATAATTTTACAAAGGCTATAATGACAACTGATACTGTTCCAAAGATCTTTGGGGTTAAAGTTAAAATAGAGGATAAAGAATATTCTATTGTAGGGACAGCAAAAGGTTCTGGAATGATTCATCCAAATATGGCAACCCTTCTTGCCTATATAATTACTGATGTTAATATTGACAAAAAATTGTTAAAAGAGGCTTTTGATGATAGTGTTGAAAAAAGTTTTAATTCTATTACAGTCGATGGTGATACAAGTACAAATGATACTGTAATAATAATGAGTAATGGAGCAATTGCAAATAAAAAGATTTCAAGAAAAAATGAAGATTATAAAAATTTCTGTCTGGCATTAAATACTGTTATGACAAATCTTGCCAAAATGATAGCAAAAGATGGGGAAGGGGCAACCAAATTTATTGAGATAAATATTCTTAATGCAAAAAATAAAAAAGATGCAAAAGAGATAGGCATGTCTATTGCAAAATCGAGTCTTGTTAAGACAGCGTTTTTTGGTGAGGATGCAAATTGGGGTAGAATAATATGTGCTGCTGGCTATAGTAAAGCAGATTTTGATTATAAAAAGGCAAAATTATCTATTGAGGATATGGTTTTATTCGAAAATGGCAGAAATAAAGAATTCTCAGAAGAAAAGGCAAAAGAGATTCTTTCTAAAAAAGAGATAAGAATTTTTCTTGATCTTAATAATGGAAAATCTTGTTGGACAGTATGGACATGCGATCTTTCTTTTGATTATATTAAAATAAATGCTAGTTATAGAACTTAAATAAAATTGATATTTTTTTATTTAACTATTTTTTTTAAAAAAAAGATTCATTTAATATTATAATAAAATTTTATTCGATTTTTATAATTTTTTATATAAATTTGCTTTATTTTTAAAAATGATTTATAATTAATATAGATTGATTTATTTTAATAAAATAATATGACGAATTTTTTAGTAAGATTTAGATTAAGTAAGGAGAAAAATGTGAAAAAAATTACATTTTTTATTTTATTTCTATTTTGTGTAATTTATCTTAATTCTCAAACAATAGAAGAACAAATGCTACAAAGAAAAGAGCAAAAAATAAGAACTTATATTTATCAGGCTAGATTGGGGGACAGAGATGCTAAAATAGATGTTCTTGATCAAATTTTAGCAGAATTTGATGAGATGAAATATACTGAAAAAGATATGAAACTTGTAGAACTTCTTGTTGAGTTAGCAGAAGAAGGAAGTGTTAGAAAAGTGTATGAGAATGGGAGAATAGTAAATGATTTTCCAGATGTAAGGATTAAAGCAGTAAAAGTATTGGCAAAAATAAAAGGGGAAAAGGCAAGAGAAGCATTAGTAAATGCCCTACTTTATGAAGAAAATACTATGGTAAAAGTGGAAATTTGTTATGCTATGGCAGAAGTTGGGGACAATAAAAATGGTGACGTTTTAAGATCAATAATATATATTTATAGAAATAGACCAAATAATGATGCAAATCTAATTATGGCTATAATTCACGCCCTTCAAAAGATAGCTACAACAAATTCAAGTCTATATCCAGATGTTGTCTATATTCTTATAGAGATAAGCATGGGCGCCTATAGCAGAACAATAAGAGAGACAGCTTTAAAGGTTCTGGATATTTTGAGTAAACAATAATAGATTAATGTAATTTTTTTATTAATCCGATAAAATATATATAAATTCATAATAAAGAAATATAAAAAATTCGGATATTTTTTTTAAAAAATTTAAAAATTTATTAATTTTTTAAAAATAAAATTTGACTTTTTTTAATTTTAGATGTAAAATAAATTTAAGAGTATTATGCTAATACAAGGAGGGTATTATGGATATTAACACAGGGAAGTTATCATCTAGCTCCAATCTTTTTAATAAGAAAGTTAAAGAAAATGATACTAATAATAAAGTATCAAAGGTAGAGGATAGAACTAATAGTTCAAAAATCTTAAATGACTTTGCTGATATCAAGTTTAGTAGCAAAGACTTTAAGGCAAGAATAATCGAAAATAACAACAGACTCACTGCTTATGAAAATGAGATAAGTAAACTTCAGTATGTTGAACAGCAGATATCTCAATTAGAACAGTACATCAAGGAGAAGAATAGTAACAAAATAAGAGATATTCTGGATAATAGCATTTTTAATAATGAGAATGTCTTAAAGGGGTATTTTTCTTCTGCTAATAATGTAGAAAAAGAGATTGCTGCTGCTAAAGAAAAAATAGAAAAGCAGTATTCTAAACTTGATATGGAATTTAAGGCAATAGAAATAGCAAGCCAGAACATTCTAAGCCTCAATCCAAATAGTATTAAGATATCAGAGGAGATTGGAGATTTTTCTTCTAATTCTGATATTTTTAATAGTTTATCTGTTAATAGCAAAAGAGTTCTGGAACTTATATCTTAAAAGCCTTTTTTCTTTAAGAAGATAGTTCTTGCTATTTTAGTTAAAATTTTATTATTGCAAGAATAAAATTTAAAATTTATTTCTTCTGAATTTAAAAAAGAATAAAAAATTTCTTTATATTCTTCATCAATATAAGGGACTAAAGTCTGTAAAATTTCGTTAGAATAAAAATATTTTATTATTCTATGTATTATTTTTAATTTCATATTATGAATAATTTTATCATCTCTTATTTTCTGTAAATCATTTAATCTTTTTAGACCATTTTCAAGAAGACTGAAATAGCCGGAATTTTTATTTACTGGTTTGTGTTTATATGTTTTATATATTTCATAAAACTTTTTTATATAATCTTTTGCATCAGTAGTAAAATAATTATCAACAAATCTGTCAAATATATAGTCAACTGTTTTTCTTTTAAGATGAATTTGATCTTCTTTATAATAATCATAATCTCTTAATTGATCCATTACTATTTCAAAAGAGGGAAAATAGAATATATTTTTACTATTAATTATGCTTTCAATAGCAACTCTTAAAATAGATTTGCTGTAACAATTTAAAGATAGATCCTCTTTATTGTGTCTTATTGGTGAAAGTGTGACTAATATTTTTGGATTATTAAAATTTCTTTCTAATAGATCCACGATATTTTTTAAATTGGTAATATTTTCTTCGGCTGACAATATTTTTTTAGTAAAATTTTTATCCGGCAGTTTATGACAATTTGCGACAATTGTATTATTGTATAAATAGACAATTGATGTGCCGAGTGTTATTATAAAAAAATCGCATTTTTTAATATATTCATTGCTAATCTGAATATCTCTGTTGATCTTATTAAGGCATTCGGTTATATTATCTGAACTGTATTTTGTATAATGATCAAAAGAGAAATATTTATTGTTATAAAAAGAGATCTCTTTCTCGTTATAATATTTTAGATTAATTATTCTATTAAGAGAATTATAAATAGAATAACTATTATACATTGTACCAAAAGGATTTGAAAGTATATGGATTCCTCTTTTTTTAAAATATTTTTTTATTTCTATTGAAAAACAGGATCCTATTGCAAAGATATTAGTTTTTAAATTAATTAAATTCTCTTTATTGATCTTAACTTCTGTCATAAATAATACGACAATTGTCGGTTATTCAATCTCTTCGATTAAATTATCACAACAATCTTCGATACTCAATGCGCTCGTTGTTATTGTTTTATTATCTTTTAAAATTGAAAGAGTAAATTTTGGAACAACAATACAACAACTTCCATAACTTTCATAACCTATCTCTAATTTTTTGTTATCAGAGGCATTTATTATTTTCTTAATTTTATCCTCGATTGGATCTGACATAATATTAACTCCTAAAATTTAAATATTAATCTTCCAGTCTGGAAAACAATAAAAGAGAGTATCCAGGCTGTCAAAGTAGTCTGAAAAAGATGAAACAAAAGCCATTTTGTTCCCAATTCTAATCTTACTATTGATAAAGTAGCAAAACATGGGGATACTGTCAATATAAATATCATCAAAACAAAGGCAACAAGCGGATTAAAAGATGGATCATTTTTTAATTTCTCCTGCAAATTACTTTCACCCTCTTCTGCTTTATACAGAATGCTTAATGTCGAAACAACGATCTCTTTTGCTGCAAATCCAGTAATCACAGATATACCTATTTTCCAGTTAAAGCCAATTGGTTTAATAACTGGCTCAATAAATTTTCCAATTTTTCCTGCAATACTATTTGTTAGATGTTGTTCTGAATTAAATTGGACATTTTCTTGTGGCAATGGAAATGTAGTTATTACCCATATTATTAAAGAGGCAAGAAGAATAACAGTCCCAGCCTTTCTTATATATTTTATTGTTTTATCCCATATATGAAACCATATACCTTTAAGAGTCGGAATTCTATAAGGTGGCAGTTCCATCACAAAGGGGGTTGGTTCTCCTTTAAACAAAATAGTTCTTAATATTTTTGTGGAAATCAATGATACTATAACGCCAAATATATATATAAAAAGAACAACATTTGCGGCATTTTCTTTAAAAAAAGCGCCAGCAAGAAGAACATGAACTGGTAATTTTGCCCCGCAACTCATAAAAGGTATAATAAGAATCGTAAGAATTCTATCTTTTGGATTTTTTAATGTTCTTGCAGCCATAATTGCTGGCACAGAACATCCAAAACCAATCATCATTGGCAAAAAAGACTGTCCATGCAATCCAAAAATATGTAAAAATTTATCCATTATAAATGCAGCTCTTGACATATATCCTACATCTTCTAATATTGATATACAGAAGAATAAAATTATAATTAAAGGGACAAAAGATAAAACCCCACCAACCCCACCTATTATTCCATCTATAATAAGAGACTTTATTATTCCATCTGGTAAAATAAGATTCAATTTTTCAGAAATAAAAGAAAAGAGAGTCTCAAGCCAATGCATGGGATATGCCCCCACTTTAAAGGTAATTTGAAAAACAAGCCAGAGTATAAAAAGAAATATTGGAAGCCCAAGAAATCTATTTAATAATATCATGTCGATCTTTTCTGTGATATATGCTTTTTCTATTTTTTCTTTCTTAACTGCCTCCATGCATGCGCCATGGACATAAGCATATCTCTGTTCTGAAATAACTATTTCAGAGTCAGAACCAAAATGTTGTTCTATTTTTCTTATACAATCCTGCAATTTTTGTTCTATTAAAATTCTATTTTTATGAGTTACTAATTTATCTTTTGCATTTTTGTCTTTTTCTAAAAGTTTAATGGCAAGCCATCTTGAAGAATAGATCTTAACAAAATCTTTATCTTCTTCTATCAATTTTTGTAGAATAGTTAGCTCATCTTCAATCTCTCTCCCATAAAAAATTTTTTTTATAGAGATTTTTTCTTTATTATTATAAATTTCTATTATCTTATCAAGTAACTCTTCTATTCCAATTCCTTTTGTCCCAACTGTTTTTATAAGAGGTATTCCAAGAATATTACTTAATAAATTTTCATTAATTTTTATCCCCATCTCCTCTGCCTGATCAGATATATTAAGACAGCCAATGATTGGGAGATCCAGTTCCTGAAATTGTAACAAAAGGTATAAATTCCTCTCAATATTTGTAGAATCAAGAACATCTATTATAATATCTGGTTTTTCTTCAAGTATAAAGTCTCTTGCTACTACTTCATCAATAGAATATGCTGTAAGACTATATACACCGGGTAAATCGTATATAATAAATTGATAATCTTTATATATTTTTTTACCCTCTTTCTTTTCTACTGTAACACCAGAGTAATTTGCTACTCTCTGTCTCAATCCAGTAATAGCATTAAATATAGTTGTCTTACCAGAATTAGGATTACCGGCAAGAGCTACTCTTATATTCTTTCTCATCTAGCCCTCCTTTTATATTTTTTTTAAGAGATATCTAAAAAATTTTTATTTTTTAAAAGGCAATATATTATTTTCAAAAGTAGTCTTTCACTTTTTTATAAAATTTTTTTGTATAGAGAAAAAAATTATACGACAATTGTCGTAAAAGTTATAATTTTTCTATTTCTATCCCCTCAGCCTCAGATTTTCTTATCGAAATATTATAATCTAATATATTTATCTCTATTGGATCACCAAATAGGGCTCTTCTTATAACTCTACCTGTAATACCTCTTGTGAATCCCATGTCAGCCAGTCTTTTCCCTATCTCTTTTTTTAATTTTATCTTTTTAATTTTAAATTTATCATTTGTTTTTAAATCAGCAATTGTCATAAATTACCTCCTTTTTGACATTCTTTACAGATACCATTTATTTGTAATTTATGACTTGTTGGTTTAAAGCCCAATTTATTACAAATATCCTGTTGAATTTTTTCTATAATATTATTAGAGAATTCAATTATTTTGCCACATTTTTCACATATTAAATGATCATGGTGATTATGGTTGTATTTATGTTCATATCTTTTATTACCATCTCCAACATCTACTTCCTCAGCAAGGCCAGCCCCACAAAATATTTTCATTGCCCTATAAATTGTAGCAATACCTATATTTTTATATTTCTCTCTTGCTATTTGAAAAAGTTCTTGAATAGTAAGATGTCCTTCACTCCCTAAAAATATTTCTAAAATTTTTTCTCTCTGCTTACTTTTTCTAATAGAATATTTTGAAATATAATTTTTATAAATTGTTTTCTCATCTTCTACAGTCATCTTTTGTATCCTTTATAAAATAATGATAATCATTATCATTTATAAATATATCTTATTTTTATTTTGAAGTCAATAACTATTTAATTAATACTAACAAAAAAGGGTGATATTTTATTTTTAGAAAAAATTTTTTAATTTTTTTCTAAAAGTTGTAAAGGATTTTCTTAAAAATTTTGTGATTAATATATAGAAAATAATTTTTTGAACAGGAGGATTAAAATTATGAAGGAATTTGATTTTGTAGTGAATAAAAATCTTTTTGAAAAAATTAATATTTTAAAAGATAAAAAAAATAAAGATCTTTCTACTTTAATAAGGGAAATTATAATCTTTATGCTTCCAGTATTAAAGAGAAAGCATCTTTTTGAAAAAAGGAGGGATAAAGATTATAGGTTTATAGGTGCAACTCACAGGATTAGAATTTATATTCCAGAAGAGGTATATAATGAGTTAAAATTGGTTCATGACCATATTAACTCATTTAGCATTGCGATTCTTATACGAGAACTTCTGGAACTATATTTTGCTGGTATTGAAGTAGAGGGTGAAGAGGAGTTTACAAAAAGGATTGAAGAATGGCAAAAGGAGATAGAAAGTTTAAGAGCAAATAAGGCTGTGGTGGTGAAGATTGGTTCCCCAGATATCCCAGTCTCTGACACTACTAACGACTATTTTTTACTCAAATTTAACTCAAAATTTTGCCTGAAAGAGATAAAATTCTTATAAAATTAATGATCTTTCTAAAATTTTACCATTCTATCTTTCTTACTCAAAACTTACCCTTAGGATAATTCTATCTTTTTCTCTGATTAAAGATAAATTCACATCGATTATAAATCAAGATTTACGACATATCTTGCATTACTTTCAATAAAGATTCTTCTCTCTTCTACATTTGTCCCCATTAGAGTAGAAAACATTTCATCAGCGGTATATTCATCTTCAAGATTTATCTTAATAATATTTCTTGTGGCAGGGTTCATAGTTGTCTCCCATAATTGTTCTGGATTCATTTCACCAAGACCTTTATATCTCTGAATTGTTATCTTTTCTGGATCCAATTTCTTTTCCTTTATGATTTTATCTTTTTCTTCGTCAGTATAGGCATAAATTACCTCTTTTTTATTATTAACAGAGAATTCTATTTTATACAAAGGAGGCATTGCTATATAAACATTTCCATTTTCGATTAAAGGTTTCATATATCTAAAAAAGAATGTTAAAAGAAGTGTCCTTATATGAGAACCATCCACATCAGCATCAGCCATTATTATTATTTTACCATATCTTATTTTTTTATAATCAAAATCTTCACCTATACCGGCTCCTATTGCTGCAATTATTGGTTCAAGCTTATCATTTGTTAAAACCTTATCTATACGGGTTTTCTCAACATTTAACATTTTTCCCCATAAAGGGAGTATTGCCTGAAAAGTTCTATCTCTTCCCTGTTTTGCCGATCCTCCAGCAGAATCCCCCTCTACAAGATAGAGTTCACATTTCATAGGATCTTTTTCAGAACAATCCGCTAATTTACCCGGTAATCCCATTGAATCAAGAGCATTCTTCCTTCTTGTTGCCTCTTTTGCCTTTCTTGCTGCAATTCTTGATTCATAAGCAAGAATTGATTTTTGAATAATTACTTTTGCATCCTCTGGATTTTCTTCAAAGTATTTTTCAAGTTCATTATAAACAATTGTTTCCACAAGTCCCTTTACTTCACTATTTCCTAATTTTGTCTTTGTCTGACCTTCAAATTGAGGGTTTGCTATTTTTAATGAAATAACACTCGTTAATCCCTCTCTTACATCATCACCTTCCAATTTTTCAATATCTTTTTTCTGTAATTTAAGTTTTTTCATAAATTCATTTAATACTCTTGTCAATGCTGATCGAAAACCACTGAGATGTGTTCCGCCTTCATGAGTATTTATATTATTAACAAAAGAGTATGAACTTTCAGTATAAGTATCACAATATTCCATTGCTATTTCAATTTGACATTCACTATTTTCATAAAAAATATAGATTGTTTTATGTAAAGGTTTTTTTAACTTATCAATATATTGAACAAATGAGACTATTCCCCCATCAAATTTGAATTCCACAACTTTGGGTTCTGGTTTAACTCTTTCATCAATTAATGTGATTCTGATGCCTTTATTCAAAAAGGCAAGTTCTCTTAATCTGTGAGACAAGACATCAAAATGAGGACTTGTTTCAGTAAATATCTCACTATCCGGTTTAAACCATACTTTTGTACCTCTTTTTTCGGTTTCTCCTACGATTTTAACAGGATGCTCTGACACTCCTTTTATATATCTCTGAAAATAAATCTTGTTATCTCTATATACAGAGACTTCACATCTTGACGATAAGGCATTTACAACACTTGCGCCAACTCCATGTAAACCACCGGAAATTTTATATGAGCTTTTATCAAATTTACCGCCTGCATTTAGCTTTGTAAAAACTATCTCAAGAGCAGATATCCCAAGATCTTTATGAATGTCTACTGGAATTCCTCTTCCATTGTCTGTAATTTCTATTGAATTATCATCGTATATTTTTACAATTATCTCTGTACAAAATCCCGCCAGTGCTTCATCAATTGAATTATCAACAATCTCATAAACAAGATGATGTAGTCCATCAATTCCAGTCGACCCAATATACATTCCAGGTCTTTTTCTAACATGTTCGAGTCCTTCTAATATCTGAATATTTGAAGCATTATATTCGTTATTGTTCATAATACCTTCTCTACAAATAAAACTATCTTTCCCTTTCTAGAATGGATTTTGTCGGGATTCAAAGTAAAGACTATTATATTATACATTTAATTTTTATTTTGGTCAAGTAAATTGTGGCTAAGTGTGATTCTTGGGTGTGATTTTATTTTTAGGCAAAATTTTTTTTATTTTTTTCATAAATTTTGTAAAGGATTTTCTTAAAAATTTTGTGATTAATATTATAGAAAATAATTTTTATAATAATTTTAGGGAGGATTTTTTATGAACAATATTAGTAAAATTTTA
>Ga0209204_1001205_pt1 | contig 25107 bp, 30 predicted proteins | sample AD_JPNMR2_MetaG_FD_184425 | JGI IMG/M metagenome (GOLD analysis project Ga0209204, IMG submission 184425) | Active sludge microbial communities of municipal wastewater-treating anaerobic digesters from Japan - AD_JPNMR2_MetaG (SPAdes) (version 2) | ecosystem: Engineered > Bioreactor > Anaerobic...
TAAATCTCTTAATCCTTCTCTCTGCATCTATGAATTCTTTGGGAAGAACAGCTAAATTGTATCTCTTAAGACAACGGTATATCTTCATGGGATAAAGGTTAGCAATTCTATCCTGAAGGGTAAAGAAGATATCTTCTATTGTCTTCTTAAACTGTTTTCTTTCAAAGCATATTAGTTCTTCTTGTTCTGGAGTTAGGGTGGTATTGAGCCGATGGGGACGGGAGGATTTATCTTCAAGGCTGTCTGCATTCTTCCATCTTTTGACTGTATTCCAAGAGAGATGATACTTCTTGGCCAATGCATAGCAAGATAGATTAGAATTCTTAATCTCTTCCCTTATGGCTATTGTTGTTCTGGCTTTCTTGTGAATCCTTATTTCCATACGCCCTATTATATCATAGAACGTATCGTTAGTCAACAGTTACATTCGCTATTGCCGAATGCTAAAATCTGACATAATGTCATCAGAAATTATTTTTTCCTGATATAAAGAATTTCCTTAAGGATATCGGGTCTGTTTGTTGTGATAAACTGGACTCCCATGTTGATATTCAAAAGCAGGTCTTCCTTACTATCAGGGGTCCATGAATTGACAAGAAAACCAGACGACACAAGTGTTTTCACTATATCTGCGTTCAAAACGCCAAACTGAATGTCAAGTTTTCTGATACCATAAGACACCAGTTCAGGTAAATTGGTTGGAATATGTCCACAGATAAAGGAAGTCGGTATTTCTGGAATAATTTCTCTTATCTTCTTTACATATTCAACATGAAACGAGCCAACATAGAATTTTCTATTTTTTCTCTTATTCAAAAATTTACCCAGTTTTTCTACATCACATTCTTTAATCTCGATCAAAATTCCCGTTGCATCATTTGCCAGTTCTAAGACCTCTTCAAGATGCGGAATTTTTTCGCCAGAAAATCCTTTCCACTTTCCAGCATCAAATTTTCGTAATTGACTAAAAGTCAGTTCCCTGACATAACCAGTTCCATCAGTGGTTCTATCAATCTTCTCATCGTGCATTACAACAGGTTCACCATCCGATGTCTGGCGTATGTCAATTTCTAAAAAATACACTCCCAGTTCGATTGCTTTCTTGAACGCAATGAGCGTATTTTCCGGGTAAATACCGCTGAAACCTCTGTGGGCAACAATTTGAATGTTTTCTAATCTTCCATCCACACTGGACCCATCCACGCCATTTCTCCATCAATCCGTTGCGCTCTTACATAAAAGTATTTTTCTCCACAATATTGGTCCTGAAATTCAATATTGCATTCCCTCTTACCAATCTCAAACGTCCTGTACGTTTTACCATTTGAAATTACGTAAATTGTTTGAATCGGAACTTCACTTGCTCCTTTAATAGAAAATTCAAGTTTACCAGGATTTCTCAAAACATTTCCTGACACTAAGTCATTGATTGAAAATTGTACAATCATTCTGATATTGCTTGTAGCATAGCACTGCCTGTGAAAAAGAGCATTGAAAATCTCAGTCCTGGTAAGTTTCTTTGCGAAAATCGCTGTAATTCCCTGCCTATAAAGTAATTTATAAATATCTGGTTTGTTCTGATCAGTATGTAATTCATCTCCTGGTCTGCCATCATGAATATCACCACCACCAACAAAGCCAAACTTATACCCGAGATTCAAAGCATCCACAACATGCTGGGAACTTTTTTCACCGCCTAGCACCCTGATTGGTCTGGTGTTACCCTGCTGGGCACTCATCTCACTATTACCCCAGACAGAATAAATTTCAACAAGTTTTTCAACATCCCTATCATGAGCAAGATGCCAGTTAACTCCCATCGACATATTGGCACTGTGATGAGGTATTACAAGGGCATTGTATTGACGCGCCACCTCATAAACTTTTTCTATACTGTCTTTGCCAGACCGTAAAATCGGACCCGCATTTCCAGGAAAATAAATATTCCTGTGGCCAAAATTATGGTTTGTCCATTCCTGGGCAACTAAAGTGACAAATCGACCGTTTTGATTAAAATCGTTTGTAACAGCACAAAAATATTCCCATTGTCTATCAGTAATCCATTCGCTGTGGTCAGAAACAGAAAAAAAGTCCAGAAACGCCTCATCCCTTGCAAACATATACAATTCTTCAGGACATCTCAGTCCATCGGAAAAAAAGGTTTGAGAATGAGGGTCTCCCCAGAAGATTCTGAACTGTGGGTCATCCATCACAAGAACTGGATTTGTCATCACTTCAATATTTTTTTCAGGATATTTCACTTTTATAGAATAGATACCGGGTTTTTCAAACCACAAATCATTAACAGTCCCGAACTTTCTTTTGTCATTAAAGAAAACCCCATGATAATCGGAAAATGTAATCTTTCTGTTTTCTATCTCAATTTCTATTTCACCGATATCTCCATCATACACATTGTCTAAATACCTGATGCCCCTTGGAGAAAAATTAAATGGACTGCGTAATCCAGGAGGCAGTGAATAACATCCCCAACCAACATCATAAGGAGTGGTTAAAATTTTAAATCTCAGGTTAAACCTTTCTCCTGTTGCTACAACAGATGGAGCAATAGCATATATTCCCGTCATTTCATTTCCTCAGGTTGGAAATTGCTTCTATTCCAAGTTTCTCCCACATCTCCTGGTCAAATTCAGCTGTTCTTCCCGGGCAATTTTTTCTTCTGCAAACCTTACATCCACTATATTCAATCTCTGTGGAAAACAAAATTCCAGAAACACTTTTATTTGGTATCATAAGGCAACTTTCAGTCAGTCTCACCCCGATAAGTTTCTCAACATCTCCAAAAAGAGAAAACAACTGCTTCTGCTGCTGAATTGGCCAGAGCCCCTGTTCACTACCACCAGGAACCATCGTCGCAGTTTTATCAAGTAAGAACCTTTTTTTTATGTATTCCATAAGATTTTTTCTGGCAATGTTCAGGTAAGCTGCTTTTATTGCATCCCACCAGTATTCTTTCAGAAAATCATCTGGAAATTTGACAGAATCAAGTTCAGCTCCGCATGTCGCTATATAAGGAAACACCCTGCCGGATTTCTCAAGATTCTTGCTCAGGGTTGCACTTTCAAATTTTACGCCATTGATTACGACACCATCATCATTTCTTGATTCAACATAACCTTCCATGTAAATTGCCTTAGGTCTTGCAATACTTTTTGAACGTTCAAAAATCCTTTTGAATTCTTCTTCATCAGCAGGCTCGTTTATCCTGAGTTTTCTCAACAATTCACCGCAATTTACTTCATCCTTGAATCTATCAAGTATCTCCATTACCCCCTCCAAGAAAAGCTTTAAGTTAAAGTATAATACAACAAAAAAAAATATTTTCAAAAATACTTGACAGAAAAATTATTTTTTGTATTATATAGCCATATGGCTATAAATCAAATGACAAAACTTCAGGATTTTTTGCATGCGATTTCTGATGAAAAACGAATCAGGATACTCAAGATGCTTGAAAAAAGACCTGTATGTATCTGTCAGATCACTGCTGTTTTAGGGATCAGGCAACCAACAGTTTCAAAGCATATGTCAAAATTGAAAAAAGCAAACATTGTTATTGAACAAAGAACCGGGCAATTTATTCTATACATGCTCAATAAAAGTAATCCTTTTATCAACATATGGTGGGTAACAAGTAATCTGATTGATAGCAATATCATAATGAAAGACGAAAAGTGTTTGAAAGAATTCACGAGAAAAGTTCCATTGAAGATTGATAGCCAATCGTCTATAAATCAGGAGAATCAATGGTAGGGAGAATTAAATTGAAAGAGTGGCAGAAGTTTTTCTTAATGGGTTTTATTTTCATCCTGTTGTATTTTTTGCCAGTAGAGATATTAAAGTTCAGAAATCCTTTTTATGAAGCACTTGCCCTTGTAAAGTGGTATGCAAGGGAACATGTTCTTTTATGTCTGGTCCCTGCTTTTTTTATTGCTGGTGGCATATCTGTTTTTATCAGTCAGGCCTCCATTCTAAAATACTTCGGACCAAAAGCAAATAAAATTCTGGCTTACTGTGTTGCATCTGTTTCAGGGACAATACTGGCTGTCTGCTCCTGCACAGTACTGCCCCTTTTTTCAGGAATCTATAAAAGGGGCGCAGGTCTTGGACCTGCAATTGCTTTCCTTTACTCAGGACCAGCCATCAATGTGCTGGCAATCATTATGACAGCGCGTATTCTTGGATGGCAACTTGGTCTTGCAAGGGCTATCTGCGCCATCATAATGAGTGTTGTCGTGGGACTGTTAATGCATTTATTTTTCATCAAGGAAGAAATAGAAAAACACAATAATTCAAACTCCTTCGTCAGCGAAGAAAACGATAAACATCCTTTATGGCAGATAGTTCTCCAGTTTGCTTTCATGATAGCATTCCTGGTATTTGCAAATTGGGCAGAACCAAAAGCAGGTGTTGCTGGACTGTGGGCAAATGTATTTCAGATAAAATGGCTCCTGAGCGCTTTTTCTCTTCTGGGTTTATTTTTTGTATTAAAATTCTGGTATGATGGAGACGAGATTCAAAACTGGACAGGAGCAACATGGGTATTTGCAAAACAAATTACTCCATTGCTACTGATCGGGGTCTTTATTGCAGGATTTTTGCTTGGCAGACCAGGTTATGAAGGAATTATTCCTTCAAAATTTGTGTCAGGACTTGTTGGCGGAAATTCTTTGTCAGCCAATTTCTTTGCCTCGATTGTTGGAGCATTCATGTATTTTGCAACCTTAACAGAGGTTCCAATTTTACAGGGACTTATTGGTTCTGGAATGGGAAAAGGTCCTGCCCTTGCTTTGCTTCTTGCAGGACCTGCATTGAGTTTACCAAGCATGCTGGTACTGAAAAATGTCATGGGTACTAAAAAAACTGTTGTTTATGTCTTCATAGTTGTCATAATTTCAACATTTTGCGGCATTGTTTTCGGAAATATCGTCAAATAACAAAAAAGGGGGAAGCAATGAAAAAAATTCAGATTCTGGGCATAGGTTGCCCGAAATGCAAAAAACTTACCGAAAATGCTGAAATGGCTGCAAAGGAACTCGGAATTGAATACGAAATAGAAAAAATTACAGATATCAATGAGATTATGAATTTTGGTGTAATGATGACTCCTGCCCTTGCAGTCGATGGAGAAATCAAGGTTTCAGGTCGAGTACCATCAGTAGAGGAAATAAAAAAATTGCTTTAATAAAATAAGGAGGAAAAAATGGCAGAAAACTGTTGTTGCAAAGGTCCTGCAAGATTGCTTTTTCCATGTGCTGGCGGTTCTGATGTCGGAGAACTTACTGATAGGGTTGCAAGAAAATTAACAAAAGATGGCTGGGGTAAAATTTATTGTCTGGCAGGCGTCGCTGCCCATATAGAAAACTTTCTTGAGAATACAAAAGCAGCAGAAGAAGTAGTTGCAATTGATGGTTGCCCTGCTTCATGCGCATCAAAAGCATTAGCCCACACTGGTTATCAACCCATCAGTATCTCACTTAAAGAACTGGGATTTATGAAAGGCAAATCTCCGGCAAGTGAAGAAAATATCAATAAGATATGTGAATTAATCAAGAAACAGGATACTGTACAAAAGTGCGATTCTGACCAACAGGGCCCTCAACAAATAAACAATTCGTGCTGTAGTTGTGATACAGAAAATAAAAACAAGGAGTAACCGTTGAAAAATAAAAGATTAAACATTCCAAAAATTATCCTCATTACATTTATATGTATAGCAGCAGTAACAATGGTTATTGCTAACAGAAAAACAGAAGCAAGGTACCATCAAGAAGTTGCTGTTAGTAAACAGAATAACATACAACCCATAGAAACAAGTAAAATTCAACCAGAAGAAACAAAAAACACCCAATCAAAAACAAAAATCAAACAACCAGAAAAAAATACGAACGAAAAAAAAGGTGGTCTGCCCAAGCTTATTGACCTGGGTGCCGACAAATGTATCCCATGTAAAATGATGGCTCCGGTCTTAGAAGAACTAAAAAATCAGTATGAAGGAAAACTCGAGGTTAAATTCATTGACGTATGGAAAAATCCAGAAGAAGGAGATAGATACAGAATCAGGGTAATACCAACACAGATATTCACTGATGAAAAAGGAAATGAATTGTACAGACACGAAGGTTTCATGTCTAAACAGGATATTCTGGATAAATGGAATGAACTGGGATACAGGTTCGAATAATAAAAATGTATCAATTATTTGAAACACTTTCGCATGCAATCCAGGGTTCCCCAACAGTTGCAATTGCCGCTTCTTTTGTATGGGGAATTCTCAGTATCCTTTTGAGCCCCTGCCATCTTGCAAGCATTCCTCTTATCATAGGATTTATCAGCAGTCAGGGAAAAATATCAACAAAAACCGCATTTTATTTATCATTCATTTTTGCATTCGGGATACTGCTAACAATTACACTTATCGGCATTATCACTGCAGCACTGGGAAAAATGGCTGGAAATATCGGACCTGCTGGAAATTATATTGTCTCAGCAATTTTTATAATCATTGGACTTTATCTGCTTGAAATCATCAATATTCCTTTTCTTTCATTTTCTTCGAAACCAGGTACGAAAAAAAAGGGTATGTTTGCTGCCTTTATTCTTGGCTTTGTCTTTGGCATTACACTCGGACCCTGCACATTTGCCTACATGGCACCGATGCTTGCAGTGGCATTCAAAGTTGCCTCAACAAATTTTTTATACGCTGCAGGATTACTTCTTTCATACGCAATAGGACATTGTTCGGTCATTGTGTTTGCAGGAACATTCATTGAAAGCGTCCAGAAATATCTGAACTGGGGAGAAAAATCTAAAGGAATCAGTATCATCAGGAAAATATGTGGTGTGCTTTTGGTTATTTGCGCTTTTTATCTTATCATTACAACACAATGAAAACAATTTTATTTCTTTGCACTGGAAACTCTTGTAGGAGCCAGATGGCAGAGGGAATGATAAATCATTATGGTCAGGGAAAAATTCAAGCATTCAGCGCAGGACTGAATCCATCAACCGTAAATCCATATGCCATCAAAGTAATGGCTGAAATTGGTATAGACATATCAAAACAACAGTCAAAAAGCATTGAACAATTCATGGGTCAGCAATTTGACTTTATCATAACCTTATGTGAAAACGCAAAACAAAATTGTCCTGTTTTTCCAGGCAAAGCAGCAAGATTACACTGGGATATTAAGGACCCTGCCGATGCCACTGGCAGCGAAGAAGAAATTTTGACTGAATTCAGAAAATGCAGGGACATCATTAAAGAAAAAATTACAAACCTTTTGAAGGGCATTCATTCCGCCTGAAATTTTTTAATAATCTGCCTTCGATAAAAATACAAACAATAAGAACCACGCATGGAAAAATTAAAAAATGCTTTATTCCAGCGTTCAGCATAAGGCCTGAAATGAACGGACCGCACACAGAAGCGACTCCAACAAGTGCTTCATTAATCCCAACATTAAATCCACTTCTTTTTTCGTCGTTTATTGCATAGAAAACAGCAGCATAAAACGCGTGTCCTGCATATATACCAAATAGTCCGGCAAATAAAAAAATTCCAAAAGAATTTGGAATAATGATTGGGATAAACAGAGAAATGATTCCGATGTATTTGATAAAATTATGGAACAGAAGATGATACCTCAATTTTTCATAAAAGGATGAAAGAAAGCCAGCCATGGCTTGAAAAATAAAAAACACAAAAACTACAGTTCCCGCCATTGACTGGGTAAAATCAAAAAATGAAATTGTCAGTTTCGGCAATAGATACCTGACACCTGTGGTTACAAAAGTTACTGTAAAGATTTCAATCCATGCAATTTTTGTATAAAACCTGATAAAATTTTCTGAGTATTGCGAAACTGTATCCGGTTTTGAAACAGAAGAACGAATATTGCGTCCTGTGTTTCGCGAGATAATAATTCCAAAGATAATTAACAGGGAAGAAATCAAAACTGGCAGTTGCGCATAAAATGTACCTGAACCGATAAAAAAACCCTCAACGAGTGAGCCGAATGCCATTCCACTGCTCCAGGATAGTGTATACAGAGCAGCAGTTCTGTAATGGGCAAATCCTGTGTTATCTCCCATAAAAAGTTGGAAACCAACAAAGAAAAATGCTGAAACAAGCCCACCAGCAAAAAGAAGGATAAAAAGCGGTAGGATACTGTTGCAGGTATAGAAAAACAATCCAATGAACATGAAACCTGTGCAGGACGCAATCATAAAGGAAGAAGCATTCTGCTTGCTGATGAATTTACTTAACGCCAGACTTGAAAAGAAATATGTTATCCCCCATACTGAACCAAGGGTGCCAAGAACAACTGGTTTTATGCCAATTTCCACTGCCCTGATGGCAGAAAAAAGAAGTACAGCAGCCACAGATAAATCCATCAATGCCGGGAAAAAATATATCCACAGATTATTCTTTTTCAAATTATTAATCATCAATTGTTAAAATACTGTTGACAGGATAGTGTTTTAATATAAAAGGTATTTTTTTCTTTTTTCACAGAAAGTGTTCAGACCATCAGCATACCATTTTTCAATATCTAAGTAATTTTTTCCAGATTCAAGTTTTTTTCTTATCATATCTGTACCACAGGCATTATCAAATGTAGGAATACGATTTTTTATATCCGGTCTAGAAAAATTAAATTTATCAGGATACAGCGTTTTCAATACTTCCATAATCATAATTGCAGTCAAAAAAGGTTTCACTTTGTTCTTATCAGTGATAACAATCCTTGCACCCTGACAGAACTGGTCCTTAAATATAACATAATATGGTTTAAAATAAAATGGATGAAAATAGACACCTTCTATCTTTTTACTGTTTAATTCAGTTGTAAATTGTTCTGCATCAATCCAGGGCGCACCAATAATCTTGAAAGGAAGCGTATATCCTACCCCCACACTTACCAGGGATAATTCTCCAATTACACCAGTAATGGGATAAAAGTATGGAGTATCTGGTTCTGGAATATGTGGAGAAGTTGGAATCCAGGGGAGCAAAGTATCCTGCCATGACATATCCCTTTTCCAGTTTTTCATAGGAACCACTGTCAAATTACAGTTAATTCCAAGTTCTGAATTAAAAAATAATGCCAGTTCTCCTGTTGTCATTCCATGAACGTAAGGAATTTCTGCTATTCCGATAAAAGACCTGAATTTTGTGTCAAGCACAGGTCCATCCACAATGAGTCCGTTTATCGGATTTGGTCTATCCAGCACAACAAATTCCTTATTACATTTTGCTGCCTGCTCCATCGCCAATTTCATTGTGCTGATATAGGTATAAGACCGTGAACCAATATCCTGAATGTCATACACAATCACATCAATATTTTTTAATTTATCTTCAGGAATTGTTCTCGTTGAGCCATATAAACTGAACACAGGTACACCGGTCTTCGGGTCAGTAATATCATTAACATTTCCCTGAACACCGCCGAAGAATCCGTGTTCAGGAGAAAATACACAAACAACTGTCACATCTTTTGCATTCTTCAATATGTCTACAACAGAATTAAAATTAGAATCAACACCTGTTTGATTTGTAATAATACCCACTTTTTTACCTCTCAATATATCAAAGTTTTTTTCCTGTAAAACTTCCAATCCTATCTTCACTTTTTCTGCGTTCAATGAACCGGTCAACAACAAACAAAAACACAGCATCGTAAAAATAATTGCGTGCTTCATAGTCACTCTGCTTTGAAAGCCATTTCTGGCGGTTGATATGTCACCATCAAATCCTTGATATAAATTTCCTGTCTCTGCACTGGCTTATATTCTGTCAGGTATAGAATCTTTTCTGGAATCGTGATAATAAGTTTTTTAAATTTCAAAGGATATTTCACAATACCATCCCCAGTATATCTCCATTGACTGCTATATGGCCAGTGATAACCTTCTCCAGGGTAATTACCAGGCAGTGGAAATTCAAGATATTTCCACCCTTCAAAATTGATATAACTTCTCTGCCAGGCATCGTCTGTATTCCAATCGCAAAGATTTGCACTTTTCAATTGCGCAAATTCCTCTGGCTTGAACCAGTCAGCCATCCATCTCGTTGGTTCGCCTTTCTGCTCTGCTCCAATAGATATCCACCTCTGACCAGACGCATCCTCAAGTTCAAAAATCACTCTTCCCCATCCTCCATTTCCATTGACCACCAAACCAATTTTTGTGGGAACTCCGGGTATTTCAATACCCGTTTTGTGAGCAAGAACTTCATACATCGGTAGATATTCTGACCCCTCAACCGGCAATTTTGGCTTTATTTGTAATACATTGGTTTCACCCTCAAAAGCATCCACAATTTTGAATTCAAAATTGCCCTTTCTTCTTGGACAGTTAAAGTTATAAATCTCAAGTTCCCTGTTTCTTTCCTTTTCAATAATCCAGTCATTGAGGTTATTCAAACCAGAGATAATAAAAGAAGATACCGGTCTTTTCTCCATATACGCGTTGCCTGCAACAATTTTCTCAACTATCTGATTAACAGTAATAAAAACAGGTTCTGATGAGATACTCACAAAAACAGATTTTCCTTCTGGTTCAAGCCCCACTTCGTTACCCATCATGTCAGTCAAAATCGCCCTGGGTTTGTTTTTATACACAATTTCAATATCTCTTGTTCCTCTGATAGTCCATAAACAATTGACATACCTGCCGTCTTTTTTACCAAACTCAAGTCCATATACAACACTGGAATTCGTCGGGATTGCCCGCTTAAAAGATGCACCGTCAAGAGCCCGTGTCATGGTCGCAATAGCAACATAGGCAGGTTTTGGTCTGATGTCAGGAAGTCCATAACAAAGCCCGGATGCCCCCCAATTGCTGAAATAATAAGAATTGCCAACATCTGTAATAATTCCGGCTCTGATTATCGGAATACGCCATGCAAGTGAATGCATCATGTGCCTGATCAGATATTTTGCCTGGGTTTGTGGAGAAAGGTTACCTGGATTTGTATTTGGATAACACATTTCATAGCATTGCCTCAATGGAGTATTTTTGTAACCGTAGTAATCAAGAATCATTCTATCCATCCACAATCCAGCATTGTTGGCAATAAAATCAGGCGGCTGTGTCTCTGGCATCCTCATAAAATTACCTGCTTCATTGCCCCTTGACCCCAGAAGTTCAGCAGGAAATTTATTTCTACAAAACTCTTCAAGCAACTGCGGAGCGCCATTTCCAAAATAAATTTCTGTCTTCGGAAAATATTTCCTGATTGCCTTTGCTGTTTGTTCTGCAATATCCCACATTTCCTTGAATTTCTTCTGTTCTGCCTCGCTCAAGACGTACTTCCTTCCAGTAAAAACATCTGGAACTCTCGTGATATGCTCACCAGATATTGCATTTTCATGGAAAATCATCAATCTCTCGGGTGGTTTTAAGGATGTATCAGTTTTTATTTTCTCAGCCAGCGCCTCTATCCCTTTTGGATCCAGTTTCATATCATTTCCTTTAATAACACCATATTTTTTCCTTGCTTCGTCAGAAAACCCAAACATTCCGTATCTCAAACCAGCTTTCACATAGAGAGGTCCTACAACATCAGGATCATCGCTTGTAAAATGCCCTCCACAAAAATCCCAGGTTCCGAACGGAGATTCATGACGGTATTTTCTATCGTCAGGTGGTAATAAAGCAAAACTCGTATATCTTGTAAAAATCGGCTGTTTGTTCACTTTCAGCGTAACAGAAAGGTCATAATAACCTCTTTTTTGAACCTGTAATTTCAATGGTATTACTTTTGACCCGAAATTTGGAATCTTGATATCAGAAATTGTAACAGCAGTCACATTCCCGTAGTAATCTACGGCTTTTGCTTCAATGTCACATTGCCTGATAGGTGTCATTTTGGTCAATACAACGTTAAACTGTGGTATCTGTGGTTCATTAAAAACATGACCTGCTTCATCAGTGTAAAGTTCCATTTTCATTGGCGCTCGCTCAAACGTAATGCCATAAATATGAATTCCGCTCGGCAGTCCCAGTGGTCTTGTCTGATACCTGCATGGATCAGGTCTTCTCATTGCAAGGCGAATTTCTTTGGTAATATCAACATCTATCGTGGAGACATTCTTGAACTCCTGCCATATTGCATTATCAAGAGGTATTTTAACAAGAAATACATTTCCTGTTTCTGTTTTAATCAACCCAATTCCGCCACGAGGACTATCAGCGCGCGGAATCTGCGCAACAAAATCAGTATATTTTGTCATACCATGACCGCCACCAAATTTGCCAATTCTTAAAGTAAGAACATTACTGAGGTTTTTATCGTTTTCGCAACTTGCAAGAACATACACGGCGCTATAATAATCAACAGGAATATGAAACATCATTCTTGTCGGATCAGGTTCAGTGGGTACAGCATCATACGCAGAATAATATGAACTTGGGTCTTTTTGCCAGTCCTTCCATCCCACATCTTTCATAAATATGCAATTGGCATCACTTCTGCTTGACAATTGAAAAGGGATATTTCCAACAATTAACCTGTTTTCAGAAACATTCAAAAATCCTTTGTGGTTTACTAATTCATCAATCGGTACAGTAAGATATTTTGAAATAAGTGTAACATCTTTCTTCCATGGCTGGACTTTTACAACCTGGGCACCACAAAAAGAACCCATTAGAAAAACACATACCATCCCTGCCATAATTCTTTTCATTTTGTCTCCCTGTAAGAAATCGTGTCCTGATAATTTACATTGAACAGGAATACAAGTCAAGCAATAAGTAAACAATGGTCAAAATGTTATAATAATTTCCGCAATAATCATGAAAAATTCAACCTTCAATAAGGAGGAATATGCCCGTAGAAAAAGACGTTCTTGTATTGAAAGACACATTGAAATATCAAAAAAATGCCGTCGTCAGCAGAGAAATTATTAGAAAAAAGACGGGAACCATCACATTGTTTGCCTTTGATAAGGGACAATCGTTAAGTGAACACACTGCCCCCTTTGATGCATTTGTTTATGTCGTTGACGGTTCTGTGGAAATAAAAATTTCTGGAAAACCGTATCTATTAAAAGAAAGTCAGGCAATTATTATGCCTGCTGGTGAACCACACGCATTATCAGCAATAACAAAATTCAAGATACTGCTGGTAATGATTCGTTCATAGGTTAATTTAACCCTTAATATTTTCATCAATCAGGAAGGATTCCCTTCTACACTGGGGACATATAATTTTAAAAATATGTGTCCTGTTAAGAGGCGCTTTTATTTTTTCTTCATCAATTTCAGAGCTTATCTGAAGTATCTGTTGATTGATGTTCAATAGAATCCCCTGCGCAAAACTCAGATGTCCTATTTTTCTGATTGCCCAGATCAAATGTTTCTTCGTTCCAATAATTTTTCCGCATCCCTGACACAGAATAAGCTCGTGTTCAACACTATGGGTATCCTCGCCCTGTTTGAAATAGGCAATGTCAAATTCCTTTGTCAGTTTAATTCCAAGTTTATCCGCAATACAATTTGCCTCACATTGACCACAAAATATGCAGATACCAGCATAATGAATTAATTTTCTCACTCCGCTATTTCTATCAATAACATCTTCAAGTTTGATTGCTCCAGCAGGACATACGATTGCACACGCACCGCATCCAACACATTTTTCAGGATTAAACTGCGGTTTCCCGCGAAATCTTTCAAAAGGAACATGGGGTACTTGCGGAAACCTTGATGTATAGGGCTTTGAAAAAATGCTCCTGACTGCTTCTCCAAGTTCTCTTATTTTCGGTTTTCTCATTTTTTAATCCCTGCTTCCATATCATCTTTCAAAGTATCAACAATACTTTTCTCCCATAATTTAACACCAGAAATATACGATGCCCTTGCAAGGGCGTGCTCTGTTGTCGGCGAAATAATCAGAATGAAAACAAGACATAAAAACGCCTTTGCACCAACAGGAGATAATCCTGCAATGACCATGGTACCGATAAGTATCGCACTTGTTCCCATTGCAACGCATTTCAAAGATGCTTGAAGTCGGTTATAAAGGTCAGGTAATCTAATTAAACCTATGCAACCAATGGCATCAAAACAAACTCCAATAAACATCAGTGTGAATCCAATGATTTCTCTCATGGTACTATCTCCTAGTCATCAAAACCCCTGTTTTCAAGAAACTTTGCCAATGCAAGAACACCAATAAAATTCAGCAAAGCCCAGACGAGCGCAGTTGTCAGATAGAACTCCTTTCCTGTTTTCACACTCATAAAAGCACCAAAAGCAACGATCATAATGCCAAGAATATCAATTGCAACAGCCCTATCAGAAGCAGTTGGACCTCTTGCTATTCTGAATAGACATAGAAATGTACAACAACCAAGAATCATAATCAGTAATTCAATCATTCAAATATCCCTTTAAGAATTCTTTCAAATTTCCTTACAAACAAAGGAGTTATCTCACCCTTATCAAAATGCTTTATGCATGCCATATGAATGTAGAGAATACCATCTTCTCCAATTTCAACAGTTACAGCTCCAGGCGCAAATCCCATACAGTTTGCAAGAATTGCAATGGCTGATTTTCTTTTTAATGATGTCCGTACTTTGATAATTCCAGGTTTGATTGGTAATGACGGGTGCAGCACCCTCCAGGCAAAATCAATGCTCGCATCTATGAATGCCGCAGCAAAAACAAAAACAAAGCAAATCAACCAGAAATATCTTCTGGGTTCAAAAAATTTATGAGGAGATTCTGTGAAAGCATCCCCAAAAAATAAACCAACAATTCCACTTGCAATAATGCCAATAAACAAACTCTGGTAATCAATACCATCCGGGCTGAAAGGCCAGACAAGTAAAATCCAGACCACCAACGACACAATGGACAGCACCAGTTTTTTCATTGTCCCAGTACCTCGCTAATATATGAAATATATCCCCCTGCCAGAACATTCACCACAGGTCCAAATATCCCATTTAAACCGCCCAGAAGCAAAAGTCCAGTAATAGTACACAATACAGCGAGAACGACCACTGGAATCCGCATCAATGATGGAACCTCAGCAACACCACCATACCTGCTTTCATCATATTTTTTCCCGCATCCAAAAAAAGCATATCTCTGAAATTTTGTAAATGAAGCGAGTGTTAATATACTTCCAATGACAGCCCATAAAGCAAATACTGGTTTTCCTGCCTGAATCGCAGCCACAATAATGATCAATTTGCTCCAGAATCCATTAAATGGCGGTATTCCTGAAATAGAAAGTGAAGCAATAAGAGCAGAATTTGAAGTTACAGGCATCTTTTTTATCAAACATCCGAGTTTATTAAGATCAAGGGTATCGGTTTCATATTCTATGCTGCCTGCATTGAGAAACAAAAGTGATTTGAATAGCGAGTGATTTAGAATATGGAAAATACCTCCGAGCATTGCAAGTGGGCTTCCTATACCAAATGCAAGAATAATATAACCAATCTGACTGATACTGTGATACGCAAGAAGTCTTTTTAAATTCCACTGACCAAGCGCCATTAACACACCGATAATAATTGAAATTGCACCTGCATACATGAATATCGTTGAAACCATCGGAGTTATTCCAAATACATTGTAGGTTAATCGTAAAAGAACATAAACACCAAGAGATTTGATAATTCCTCCTGCAAGAAGCGCAGACACAGGCGCTGGTGCTGACATATATGCATCGGGAACCCACCCATGGAATGGAACAAGCGCCGATTTTGTGCCGAAGCCAACAAAAAAAAGAACAAAGATAAACAGCACAAGAATATCATTGCTATCGCCGCCATGCAACATACAGGATATATGAGCCATATTCAACGTTGCAAATTTTCCATATATCAGAGCAACACCGAGCAGAATCAAATAAGAAGCAAGAAGATTGATAACAAGATATTTGAACGACCCTTCAAGATTTCTGGCAGTGCAACCAAATCCTACGAGAGCATAAGACGAAACAAGAGCAAGTTCAAGAAAGATAAAAAGATTAAAAATATCCCCTGACAAAATGGTACCATTCATTCCTGTTATACACAGAAGTAGCAAGGAATAATAGCGAAGTTTGGAAGTGTAAAATCTCTCAATGTATTCTACAGAAAATAATGTAACAAGAAATCCTATAAGATTTATTATGACCAGCATCATACAGCTGAAACCATCAAGAACTAACACAATCCCGTACGGAGCAGGCCAGTTACCAACCTTATACACAATTTCGCGGTTTAGTGTCAGTAAAGAAAGCAGTAGCAAAACAAATGTGGTCAGATTAGCAACGATATCAGGAAACCACTTTGCCCTTCTACTCACTATTGGAATAAAAAACGCCACTGCTGCCGGCAGAGACAAAAATAATGAAAGATTATTCATAATACATTCCTAATGTTTCAGTTTGTTCATTTCTGTTATATCAAAAGTTCCATACTTCTGATAGAGTCGTATTGCAATTGCAACCATCATTACCAGAATTGCAAGTCCAGTAACAATAGAAATAATCACCATCGCCTGCGGCAATGGATCAACAGCACTTTTCACCAGTATATCAGCACTCATACCTTTTTCCAGAACAGGCGCTATTCCATTTTTTCTCCAGCCCAGAAGAATTAAAAATAAATTGATGCTGTGTTCCATAATTAGAAAACCCAATATAATTTTTACGATATTTTTCTTACATGTTACCCCATACAAACCCACAAGGAACAAAACAAAACACAGGGTATAAATCATTGGATTTTTCCTTCTTTTATATCAAAAAATTCTGTTGTAATAAGTTTTCTTTTACCATCCATTTCAACAACCCTTCGTACTGAAAAAATTATGAACACCATAAACAAACCAGCACCAATATTAATTGCTATCAAAAGATTATAAAAAGGTATGAATCCTGCGCTGAAAAGTCGAAAGTTTGCCGACGGATACATTTTCTCAATAACGTTTTCAAAAAAGTTCCCCCCAAAGAAGACACCTGAACAGGCAATCAACAGAAACAACACTGCCGCAGAACAATTGAGAATATAGGCGGTGGTTTTACCAAGAAACCTTAACACAACGTCCTTTCCAAATGCAAGTGTCATCAGTATGAATGTACATGCAAAAACAACCCCACCCGAAAAACCACCTGCAGGACTTATGTGGCCGTAAAGCGTAAGATAAATACCAAAAAGAAAAATAAGTCCCATTACTGTTCTGGCTGTATTTTTCACTATTAAACTCATACCTGGAGACTTTTTATCTGTCTTCATTGCTCTCACCTTTACCTGTTTTCTTTCTTCTACTCTGCACTCTCATGATTGCGAAAGCGCCCCATATGCCGGCAAATAACACGCCTAATTGGGCAAAAGTATCAAGCCCCCTATAATCAAAAAGAATTGCTGATAGTATATTGTTCGCTCCTGTTTCCTGAAATCCAGAAAAAAGATATCTATTAGATGGTGCTTCAGCAAATTGGGATATTGCAGGATTCCCAAATTCAAAAAGATTGCTAAGTGCCCTGAAGCCAAACAAAAATAAGACAAAAATCAAACCAAGCGTAACAGTCAGACCAAAAAATTCTCTATCGCCATCAATTGTGATAAGATCGTGCCTGATTGTTGCTCTGATAAGTATGATAATGATTAAAACCTCAACAACAAGTTGTGTGCTGGCGATATCAGGCGCACCAACAAACAGGTAGCATATACTGGCAACACTGCCAATCGCTCCAATAGATATCACTGCTGACAGCAAGTCAGTTGTTTCAAGTGCAATAATCGCTCCTATAATCATGAAGAAAATCAACATGCTGACAAGCAATTCTACCATTTCTCATCTCTCCAGTTTTCTAAAATGTTGCATCACTTGCATCTATCACCATTTAATAAAAATGTATAAAAATACCAGCATACCAAACAATATCCAGGTTAAATATGTACCAAGTATGCCTGTATGAAGTATCCTGAAACCCTCAGTAAAATACGAAACAATTGATTTCATTACTTCGTAAAGGTCCGTAAATTTTTTTTCGGCTGCGATATACATTGTTTTCAAAAACCTCATATCCTTGATAGCATTATAAAACTCTGTTCCTGACACTCTCATATTTTCTTCCTGTGTCTCGCCACCGATAAAAGCAGGTGCAATTCTTTTTTTCTTCGGTACCAATAATGGATAAACAATAAGTCCGAGTATTATGCCAACAATAATTAAAAACAAAGGTAGTTCCAGATTAAGTAGATGTTCAATACCGTCAATTCTCATAATCGGCATAAGAAACTTTACCACGGGTACCTGAAAATAAAATAAGCCAAAACACAAACATAATAGAGATAAAACGAGAGTTGGAACAAACATCGTCCAGTGTACTTCCTTGATATTTTTTTCTTTAATACCTGACGACTTTTGACCGAGGAAAACAGCATGGATAATTTTCATAAAACTTGCCAGTGTCAGACCACTTCCAATCAGTGCCATTACAATCCACAAAATCCAAGATGGTTCACCACTTTTCCCTGCTTCAACCAGCCCCTGATAAATCATCCACTTTGAAAAAAATCCATTGAATGGCGGTATTCCACTGATTGCAAAAGAAGCGAACAGAAAACTGAAAAAAGTAATTGGCATCACACCTGCCAGACCGCCAAGATTATCAAGGTCTGTAGTTCTTGCCCTATCCTCCACAGACCCTGCGCCAAGGAAAAGACAGCACTTATAAATGGCATGATTCATCATATGAAAAAGGCCTCCGGCAATTCCAACAGGATTTGCACTCACAATACCCAGCACCATATATCCAACCTGACTTACAGCATGATACGCAAGAAGTTTTTTCATATTGTGTTGAATCAGCGCCATAAAAACCGCACACACTATTGTTAAGGATCCTGCCAATCTAAGTAAAAACCACATGGTTTCATGATACGAAAATATATTCAGACAAATCCTTGCCAGTAGATATATTCCAAGCAGTTTATCAATTGAAGCAGGAAGAAAAGCCATCACAGAAACTGGCGCCTTTTCAGCAATTTCAGGTATCCAGCTATGAAACGGCATTGCCCCTGCTTTTGTAAAAGCAGCAACAACAAAACATAAAAACCCGAATGCGGCGAGCGTCCTATCAATCTCAATATGCATGTCAGTGATATTCAGAACCCCGGTTAACATCCAGACGATTGCGATACCAAGAATCAAAAAGGAATCACTTCCACCAGCCATGATAAGAGTTTTTTTTGCTGGATACGCAGCTTCTGGTCCGCCAAGATTTATCATTAGATAAAGTGTGATTGCAAGAATTCCCCAGAACACTGCCATCAAAAGTAAATTATTGGAAACTGCAACTCCAATTCCTGCAGCAACTGTCAATAATAACAATCCATAATACCTGTTAAGAAAATCACCGGTCAGATTAAAACTGTACAAACTGATCATCAATCCAAAAAAACTTATCCCGAAAAGTGTAACATTTGTCAAACCATCCCACACAAATAAATTTCCTGTTAACACCGGTCTTCCATCAAAACAGTAAAGAAAATAACCAAACAAGACAAGACATACATCAAATGTGACAGCCCATATTAAATTTTTCCACTTACAGGGCAAAATCAAACAAACCAATCCTGCAATAAACGGTATTCCGATAAGATAATAAATCACCGTATCCATCTATTTTTCCTTAAACCCCAGTTGTTTCCTGATTTTTCTTGTTTTTTCCTGAGACAATTTTATCAGGTCTTTCCCATCAAAAAGTTTCTTTCGAGTATCAACATCATACACAGTTATAGCACGTTCAGTACAACAATAACAGGGATCAACTCCTGCAAGAATAATTGTCACATCAGCAATAGTTTCTCCAATACAACTTGCCTTAAATGTTGGTATATTCACATAACTGGGCGCTCTGATTTTGTGCCTAACAGGACGGCTTGTTCCATCACTCCTCACATAATGAAAACATTCACCCCTTGGCGCTTCATAACGACCAATTCCTTCTCCAGGTGGAATTTCTCGAACTTCAACTTCAATTTCACCCTTTATTTTTTTCAATTTGCCAAGGCATTGTTCAATAATTTTGATGGATTCAAAGCATTCCAGCAGCCTGACAACTGCTTTTGAAAAAACATCACCATCCTGGCAGGTTATAACTTTCCATTCAACAAGATTGTACGCAGCGTGAGGGCTATCCCTTCTTATGTCAATATCAACACCTGAAGCCCGCGCTATGGGACCTACTGCACCATAATCTTTTATATTCTGTTTTGTCAATACGCCCACACCCTTAAGCCGTGCCGCAAGAACAGGATCGTCAAGGACAGCAGCAGTAAGCATTTCAATTTTTCCTTTCAGTTCGTCAAGAATCTTTTTTATAATGTCGATATCCTCATTTTCAATATTTCTTCTCACTCCACCAATTTTCATCATTGCATAATGATTTCTATTTCCAGTAACCATCTCCATTATGTCAAGAATTGGCTCTCTGTACTTCCACGCCCACATGAAGACAGTGTTATAACCAAGAAAATGTCCTGCCAATCCCACCCACAATAAATGACTGTGCAATCTTTCAAGTTCTCCGACAATACTGCGAATGTATTTTGCCCTTTCTGGAATTTCTATTCTCGCAAGGTCTTCAACAGCATTACAATAAGCAACCGGATGAGATGTTGAACAGATGCCACATATCCTTTCAATTAAAAAGGTCACCTGGTCCCAGTGCTTACTCTCAGAAAGCTTCTCAATTCCTCTGTGATTGTAACCGGCTATCCATTCAATATCTACAACTCTTTCTCCGTCGCAATAAAGAGCAAAATACTCTGGCTCCTCAAAAAGAGGATGATATGGACCAATTGGTACAATAACCTTTTTCATTGCTCTGCCTTCCTTGGACTGTCCTTTCTTAAAGGATAAAACCCTTCTGGAAATTCGTCTGTTAAAAATCTTTTTAATCCCGGATGATTCAAAAACTTTATTCCAAGTAGTTCGTAGATTTCTCGTTCAATATTCGCTGCACCTTTTACAATAGACGTTATTGATTCAACAAGAAGCTTATTTCTATCAATAAAAACACGCAATGAAATAACAATTCCATCAGGATCACAGGAAAAATGATATAAAATTTCCATATTTTCAAGATTATCGACTGCTGAAACAGTGATAAACCTTGCGTCCATATCCTGAAAAACAAATCTTGCAACATCAATCAGGTCGTTTTTATCTATTTCAATATAAATCCGTTTTTCATTATGAGGAAGAACGCTTTTAATTTTACTTCCAAATTCATTTTTTATTATTTCAATGATATCCATGTTTTCTCACTTAATTTTTTCAAGCAATTTCACAATCCCAGCAATCATCGCCTCTGGTTTTGGTGGACATCCTGGAATATAAACATCCACTGGAATAATTTTGTCAATTGGTCCTGCCATTTGATATCCTTCCTTAAAAATACCACCTGTACACGCACATGCACCAATTGCGACAACAAAACCAGGTTTTGGCATCTGCTCATAGAGTTTTCGTATCCTTTTTGCATTTTTAATCGTTCCAATCCCTGTTACAAGCAAGACATCCGCATGCTTCACACTGCCTACAAGCACCATACCAAATCTTTCAATGTCAAATCTTGGAGTAAGGCAATCAAGAATTTCAATGTCGCAGTTATTACAGGAACCTGTCGAAAGATGGAACACAAATAACGATTTCTTTAATGCCTTTGTTTTTAAGTCAAGAGCCACCTTTTTTCTCCCTTAAAACCCACCCAATGACAGAATCAGGGCAAAAAATCCAAACATTGTCAACCATCCCCATGAAAATCTCAAAATCTGATCTGTCCTCAATCGTGGGTTTGTATTTTTAACCAGAACAATGAGCAAAAGAACCACTAAATATTTTAAAATTCCTGTCACCGGGTTGTGAAAGCCACCCAGAAAATAAATGACAAAAAATGTCACACCAATGGAAAGCAGAATCCATTTCATCAGTCTGAACAATGCCAGAGGCAGTCCAGAGTACTCAACGAATGTACCGCCCGCAATTTCTGTTTCAGCTTCAGACACATCAAAAGGAACATATCCGATTTTTCCCTGAAAAGCAAGCAGTCCCACAATAAACGCAATAAATCCTGAAATGTCCCCTATATTCATCTTATGCATCATTTGATGATTCATAATTTCAGATATTTGTGCAGAATTATATTTTACAACAGGCACAAGTAATGCCAGGATAAACGGAAGTTCATAACTTAACAATAACCTAAGTTCCCTTCCAGCACCAACAGAAGCAAGAACATTACCACTTGCTGCACCAGCCAGAAAAATTGTGATGGAAGGAATCATCATCAAATATATAAATATGAACAGGTCCCATCTTAATGGTTTATAAAAAATCCCGGACAATAACACAGCACCTGTAATGACCACTGAAATAACCCCTATTACAGGAACAAGAAAAAATAAGAATTGATTGGCTCCATCAGGCACCACAGTTTCCTTTCCAGTAAGTTTTAAAAAATCTGCAAAATTCTGCCACCACGGAGGTCCAATCCTCCATTGTAACCTTGCAGTAATTTTTCTTTCCAGCCATCCGCTCATTATTCCAGATATTCCAAAAATCACAAAACTTCCAATAATCAACAGAAAAATTTTCATGATGTCCACATCTATTTTCCTTTTATTTCATAAACTTCAAGCCAGCTGATTGCTTTCACAATAATATGCTCTCCAATCTTATGGAGATTCTTTACTCCATTCAATTCTTCCTCATCTACAAGTTTTAAAGCGCCATAAGGACAACTTTCTATACAGATAAACCTGTCTCCCTCATGCAATCTGCTTCCCAGACAAACATCACATCTTTCTGTAAGGTACTGCAGGATATTAATCGGTATTGTTCCAAAGGGACATGCAAGAGCACAACTTTTACACGAAATGCAGAGAAAATTTGACCGCTTGATAATTCCATTTTCTCTTTTCAAAGCATTCTTGGGACAGGTATTAACACAGGGATAATCATCGCACCTTCTGCAGGCAAAGAAAAAAGCAATTTGTTCTCTTAAATCAGTGATACCGTTATTGGCGGGATGAAGCACATAACTGCATCGTATCACACATTCCGGACACTTATTACATATTTCATAATCAACAAAAAGTTTTTTCATTATGCCCAGACCCCTGGTTCATTTTTTATCAAATCATAAGTAAATACAGGACCATCCTTGCATACAAAATATGCTCCTATTAAACAGTGTCTGCAATGACCAACCGCACAATACATTTTTCTTTCCATTGAAAGATAAATGTCACTATCCTTGTATCCAACATCAAGCAGTTTAAGTGTAACAAATTTCATCATAACAGGAGGCCCACAAACAATTGCGACACTGTTTGAAATGTCAACATCAAGATTATCAAGCGTTTTTGTTACAAGCCCTTCTCCAAATTTCCAGTTATCATCCTTTCTATCAACTGTAATTCTAAAAGAAATCGGAAATTTTTCAGAAAGTTTAAGCCACTCATTCAATATCAAACCTTTGTAAATATAGTCAGCAGGCGTCTTTGCTCCGCAACAAAACACAATTTTTTTATACTGGTCAATTGTGTTAATCAGCGCGTAAAACAAAGCTCTAATAGGTGCTAACCCCACTCCACCACCAACAAGTAAAACATCCTTTTTTGCAAATTTATCAAGAGGATAGGGTTTACCGTATGGTCCCCTTATTCCAACAATATCATTTTTTTTCAGTTTATGAATGGCATCAGTAACAAGCCCTGTACGCATTACAGTCACTTCAAGTTTATTTTTAACAGAAGGAGATGATGAAGGAGTAAAAGGCGCTTCGCCAATACCAGGCACAGTAAATGAAATAAATTGTCCTGCCTCAAAAGTAAATTCTTTTTCAGGTATCAAAACAACTGTTTTAATTGTTGGAGATTCCTCAATCACATCTTCAACAACGCATTTCAATGGTTTATAAGTATTTGAGTGATTCATATCGTACATCCTTGAAGGTATCCTCAAAAAGTGTATCCTCAAAAATACACGAAAGCACCTTTCTTTTATCAATTTTACCAGGACATCCTGCGATGCATCTTCCACAACCAGTGCAACCTATCATTTTGAAGTTCTCAACCATATACTGATACTTGCACGCCAATCTATTTCTGTATCTTTCCCAGAGCAATGGCCTTGGAGACACACCAGAAGCCATTCTTGCATAACCTGGGAAAAGACAGGAATCCCATATTCTGGCTTTAACAAAATTTTCGTTTTTACTTACATCTTCAAGGAGAAAGCATACACATGATGGGCACACACTGGTACAACTGCCGCACTGGACACAGTGTTCCCAGACCATTCCCCATTTTTTTGAACCGAACATGGATTTAAATTGTTCTGAAATTTTTTCCGGTATATGAAATTGTTCGTTATACTTCACAATCTTTTTTGAAACACCTTCTCTTAATTTCTTTCTTTGTTCAAGGAAAGATTCTGAGACATCTTTCAGGAGAGATTTATCCTGCAATAATACTTCACCCTTTTCAGAGCCAACATCAACAACAATACCCCCTTCAAGTTTCGTCAGATTCAGGTCAAATCCATCTTCAGGATATGGATTTAATCCAAGGGATTTACAAAAACAAACAGATAGGGGCTGAGAACAATCTATTGAAACAATAAACGTATTCTGTCTTCTTTGAATGAAATTTGGGTCTTTATAATCCCCTTCAAGAAAAACCCTGTCCAGAATTTTCAACCCCTGCAAATCGCAATTGGCAGCGCCAATAATAATTCTTTTTCTGGAAGTGGCAATTTCAGGAACAACCCTTTCCTGAAAGGGATAAAGGAAAAATTTCAGTGGTTGAATTGGTCTTACTACGCCTATAACCGCCTCATCGAAATTTTCCTTTGACACTGACTCATACAATAAATGCTGGCTTCTGGAAAACGGTGCAAAAACATCGTAATCGCCAAGCCATCCGGTAAAAAGCTCTTCTATTCTATTATTCTCAATAAAATATGTTTTCATAAAACTTTGTGAAATTAATCACTAACTTTGTCAAAAAATTAAAAGTTATATAAATTTATCACATAAATTTCTTTTGTCAAATC
>Ga0209204_1001212_pt1 | contig 24992 bp, 20 predicted proteins | sample AD_JPNMR2_MetaG_FD_184425 | JGI IMG/M metagenome (GOLD analysis project Ga0209204, IMG submission 184425) | Active sludge microbial communities of municipal wastewater-treating anaerobic digesters from Japan - AD_JPNMR2_MetaG (SPAdes) (version 2) | ecosystem: Engineered > Bioreactor > Anaerobic...
ACTCCGGCAAGAAATGGAAAAGGTGTTGCAAGAAACCAACCCTTTCCGTCTCTATCACAAGCTCAGAACGTTGCGGGGAAGTTCGCAACAGGGAACCGATAAAAAACGGCCCGGCCTTACCTTTGTGAAACAGGGCTGGACCATTATCGTGGGACGGGATGCCAGGGAAAACGATGAACTACTCCGTCATCATGTTAAGGGGGCCGATCTCTGGCTTCATACCCGGGATGTCCCCGGGGGCTATGTATTTATCAAGGCTCAAAAAAACAAGACCGTTCCCCTGGACATCCTTCTTGATGCGGGGAATCTGGCGGTATTTTATTCCAAGGCCCGGAACAGTGGTGCGGCGGATCTCTATTACACGGCAGTAAAATACTTACGACGGGCAAAGGATGGAAAAACAGGGCTGGTGATACCAAGCCAGGAAAAAAACCTTTATATAAAAATAGAAGATCGCCGATTACGAGAACTGGAAAATTGTCGAGTCGAAACAGTATAATAACGTATAGGAGGAAGAGGAATTGACAAAAGGCTTGTTAGAACGCGCTCAGGACAAAATGGAAGAAGAGTCCCTTGTGGCGGGTATCTCCCCCGAGGATCAGCGGGAAATCAGAGCCCAAATAGAAGCCCTTACCCGGCGAGAGGGCCTTGAATCAAAGAACATCATTCCCTTCAAGCCCCAGAAAAGGGGGTTCCTGTTTCCCCTGATTATAAACATTTTTTTGTTAGGGGGAACTATCCTGCTTCTCTGGACCCTTTCCCGATTCTTTTCCCAAGAGGATATCCAACAGACCACCTATCGCGCCCAGATCTATACCGCCGAAGGGAAGCTGATTCAACAAATTAAACAGGAGGCCGAACAAAAGCTTCTCCAGAAAGCCCAGGAAATCGCCCAGATTCAAAATCAACTGAGCCGGTTAGAAGAAGAAAACCGAAAAATGATGGCCTCCTTTGATGAGCGACTTAAGGCAAAAGAAGAGGAGATTCGAAAGAAAATCCAGGAAGAGGTAGCGGCCGAACGGATCCGCCTCGAAGCTCAGGGGCTAGCGGAGGCGATTATCGCAGAACGGCTTAAAAAGTTTGAAGCGGAACGGCAGGCCTACTACGCAAAACAACTCGAACAGTTTAAGCAACAATTAGCCCGGGAAAAGGCAGAGGCGGAGGCTACGTATAATCAACTGAGAACGGAGTATCTCCGAAACATCCAGACCCTGCAGGCGGAACGGCAACGGATACAGCAGGAATCGGCCCAACGGGAACAAAAATTACGGGCCAATCTGGAGGAAAAAAATCGGGAACTCGCGGCCATAACCGCCCAGATCACCATTGGGGAAGCCCGGTTTGAACAGGCCCGGGCAGAACTGGCCCGACTAAGTGAACAGCAGCGCTTACGGTCTTCCGTGGAAGCCCAGATAAGCGGTTTTTATCAAACTATCCAGCGGAACTACCAGCAGGGTCGCTATGAGGAGGCCCTTTCCCAGATTTCCCGTTGTATCGCCTACCTCAACAATAATGAAACTATTCTCAATCTCCCCGAATTTCAGCGACGACGGGAAATGGATCTTTTTGCCATGGAGACCATTGGCAACTTTATACGAATCCAGATTGAAAAAACGAGCAATATCCAGACAGACCTTTTAAAACAGGTAGAACTGCTCTCCCTTGCTCAGAAAGCGGTAGCCCAGGCACGACAGGCCCTGGATCGGGGTGCCCCACAAGAAGCCCGACAGGCATACCTTCAGGCCTTGAATACCCTCCCAGAGCTTCTCGAATCCCACCAGTATATCCTTTCCCAACAGCAACAGGAGGAACAACAAAAACTAGTAAACGCCATGAGGCAGCTTGGCGAAGGACACCAGGCTCGAAAAGAAGGCAACTATGAAGGAGCGGCCAGCGCCTATGCCCGGGCCCTTACCCTTCTGGGAATTCCAGAAAAGGACACAAGCCTCTTAATCGAAGGGCTCGTAGGGCTGGGAGCCGAACGGTGGCAACAACAACAAATACGGGAAGATAGCCGCCTCAGCGCTCCCCTCATTCGGGAGGCCCAGCGATTCATGCGGCAGGAAAACTGGACAGAGGCCCTTCGTTCGTATACGCAGGTGCTCGCCAAATACCCCGCCACCCAGGAACAGCCCCGCATCCTGACAGATATCGATACGATCCTCCTTAACCTGGGTAAAAAACAAGAAGTGGCAGTGGAAGACCTGCAGCGAAAAATAGAAGAAGTGCAGAAACAAGCGGCGGATCTCCGTAAGGCCCTGGAAGAAGAAAAGTCCCTGTCCACCCAGAAAGACCGGGATCTGGAAACCCAGAAGAGGCGCGTCGCAGAGCTTGAAAAGGCCCTGGAACTTGCCCGAACCCAAACACAGCAAGCCCTGAACACCGCCGCCGGGAACCAGGGAAATGCAGCTACCGCAGGAACAAGTGCCGGCCCCGCAGTTCCCGGTGCGGAAGCCCTTGCGGCAAGCCCTGAGTATACGGCCCTGAAACAGGAAAATGAACGCCTTAAAACAGCCCTGCAAGAATATGAGCGCCTTTCGGCGGCGTACCGAACCTATCGGACCAGGGAAGATACCCTTCTTGCCCGAGGGGGTGCCAATTCACTGGTGGAGGCCCGGGGAAGTCTAGAGGCCTTTTTGAACGATCCCGCCATTCGGCAGGTGTTCCCCGATTTACGGGAACGGATCCTTCGGTACGAAAAGGAATTTGTCACCGCGGGCCAGAAAGAAAGCCTGTACCTGGCCCGGGAGATTGTAGAAACGGTCCTACGACTGCAGGACGAGCGGAGTCGGAATCGCTACATCGAGGGGCTCCAGAGCCGGTATCAGGACAATGAGGCCATGCGCAGTTTCCTTGAAAGTCTTAAAAAGAATTTAGGGACCTAGCTACCTGGCACCTTCTGCAAAGGATCGAGCGGGACAAATCATGGTTTTAAGGAGAGGTAAGAAAAAAAGTCAGAAAAAAGGAGGTCCCGGTGAAGGGGAAGCGGAATCGGAGCATCATCATTTCCTATAAAACCCTGCGACAAAGCATTGGCTGGCTCGGCATAGCCCTGCCCGTGGTGCTTGTGGTAGGGGGCTGGATAGTGCAACCGGGCCATATCGAAGGGAGCATCAGTAGCTACTACTACACTAACATGCGGGACCTCCTGGTGGGTATCCTCGGCGCCGTAGGGGTCTTTCTCATCACCTATCAGGGCTACGACCGGCTGGATAACTGGGTTACCAACGGAAGCGGCCTTGCGGCCTTTGGTATAGCCCTCTTTCCAAGCGATTATCCGGCCGACCCGCCCCTGCCGGTGGGGATTTTTCACCTACCTTCAACAATTTCGGTGTATTTCCACCTGGTAAGTGCGGCCTGCTTTTTTCTGCTTTTAGCGTACAACGCCTTTTTTCTCTTTACCAAAACAGGGACGGGCCGGCCCGGCCCCCGCAAACTTCTGCGGAATTTGCTCTACCGTCTCTGTGGCATTACCATTGTAGCGTGCCTTATAGGTATCGCCCTCTACCTGTGGTTCTGGCAGGAAACCTTTTTACGGAACCTGGTTCCTATTCTGGTGCTGGAAACCCTTGCACTGTGGTCCTTTGGCGTTTCCTGGCTTATTAAGGGAGGAAGCTTCCTTACGGATCGGTAGTCATCCCGCATCACAAATCTTTGTAAAAAGGCGCGGTTCCCCAGGCTCCTTTCCCGGGGAATCCCTCTTTTATGAGTCCCAAAGGGGTTACTCTTTCTTCTTCTTAAGCACCTTTTATTGGGCCAATCGATACAACTCTGTGGTGGGAATCTGGTAAAGACTTACGCGGTATTCCCAGGGAACCCCATATTGCTGCTGTTCCTGGGAAGAAGTCTTCCAGCGCACGGTGCGGCTAAACATCATCTCATAGTGCCCACCACCTCCAAGACTGTTAGGAACCCACACTTCATGGATAAAACGGCAGGCCTCCGTAGGAATTACATACTTAAGGGCCCCCTCAGGACTGTACACAAACATCTTTGTATCCCCGTCAACCACAAGGTCCCCCGTAGAAAGCATACGGGTAAGACGATAGGGAATAGGAAGAAGTTGCCAGGATGGGTTTGGTTCGTTCCGGTTTAATCTATAGGTTACTCCCTCAGAACCGTCAGGCCTGTCATAAGATAGGTACAGAGGAGTAGTATTTTCTGTATCGGGGAGGGCCCCTATCCAAAAAGAAAGGGGTGGCTCAGAAGGAGGAGAAAAGATAGCTAAGCTAGAATAACTAATATTAGGTTGTATCGTAAAATAAAATACTTCTATCTTTTGCTCTAATGAGGAGCCATATTCATCATACCATACCCCCACATAGCCTATCTCTTCTGCGGGATTGTTGGGATCGAGACAGTTTCCAAAACCAACAGAAAGAATCAAATCACATAACTGAGATGGAGCTAGCGGAGTCTTATATAGCTGATATGGATTGTTTGGATCTGTGTTGTTTATGGTGTATATTATTTTCGAAAAGGGATCACCAATATAACTGGTGCCTTTTTCTCCCATCTGGACAAACCATGGAAGCCCGCCATCACCGGTGAAGAGGGAAAAAAAATCCTCGTTCCCCAGGGTTGTAAGGGCCCCCATGTCAGGGACATACTGAAAATGCCAATAATTGTTTTCCCCCTTCCACACCCACACTCCCTGGGTTAGAGAATAATAAGAGCCATTGTCGTATTTCAGGGGACAAAAGAATTCCTTATCCTTTCCATACGTTCCATAAAAGGTATACTCTGCAACGGGACTTCCCAGTTTATCCGCGGCCCGCACGGAAGCGCTTATGAAAGGATCAAAGGGAGGATACCAGCAGGAAGAAAAAAGGAGGGTCCCCAATACAAGGGGGAGTCCTGCTCTAAACCATTTTCCAGGAATAGCTTTCCCTGCGGAATAAGAGCATCCTTTAAGTTGAACAGTCATATCCCTTTTCCCCTGGGACCAAGCCGGTAAAGAAAAGGACCTTTTTTCTCTTTCTGAAAGAGAAGGCCCTTCTTGCCGTTTAGATTGGAACGCTTTCATGGGTTTTCTATTCATAGCTTATCCGCACCCCCCAGCGAAAAGTAAAAAGGTCCAGGTAAAAGTTTTCTCCAAACAAAAAGGTCCGGAGTCCACTTCCCATATCTTTCTGACTTGCCACAAGGAGCAGCCCATCGGCAAGGGGATACCAATCCACCCCCAGCTCTCCAAAAAAAGACCACTGACGATCTACTCGCCAGAGAAGGCCCCCCCGGCCCAGCACAATAAGGGGCGCCACTGGATCCAGGGCCACCTGGTCCAGGTTTAGTCGGAGCAGGGCCCCCAGGGCCACATAGGGCCGAATAAAAAGGCTATTCTCCCCAAAATACCACTCTCCCACGAGTCCCGGCAGAATCATAGGCAGCGAAATAGTCAGGGATTCAGTAGTCGGGGCCTGCCAGATAGAGGGGAAGTAGAACCCCACGATGTACTGTTCTGCCCCAATTTTCAGGTGGAGCCGGTTCTGGAAGAAGTAACGCCCGAGCCAAAAATCTCCAAACTGCCCCCGGAGCATACCCCACTCCAGGGTGTTCCGGAGAAGAGGAAGAGGCGAAAGCGCCAGGGTTTCCTCCTCGTTCATGGTAAGCCAGGAACCAGAGAGATCCTCATGCCCCGGGGTTGTCGCATGCCAGGAAAAGCTGTGTAACTTAGGCACCTGAACCACCGCAGTTCCCTCTTCGGGAATAATGACAGGTTTTTCCGTAAAACCCCGGACCCGGGTGCCCGGAAGCCCCTGGATGGTCAGGGATGTGACGTAATCGGTGGACGATAGGGAAGATACCGCATCCAGGAGGGGGAGCCAGAAGGTCTGAAGGAGTTCTGCTTCGCTCGGGAAGGGAGCGTTCCACTCCAGGGTATGGATAATCCTCAGACTCATAATATCCCGGATATAAAGATGAATCCGTACAGAGGGAGCTTTCCCTGAGGCATGGGGCAGGGAGGCTTCTTCCGACGGAGAAGATGCTACAGCAAGAGTACCACTTATTAGATAATCGTAATTCCGTGGCGCCCCCCAGCGGAGGAGAAGGTTTTCCTTTTCCGTTGGAGGGTATTGATCTTGCGAGGAAGGGACCATATCCTGAGGAACAAGGGCCAACCCCGTACCCTCTTTGCCAGAGATAGCCTGAGCAGTATCGTCCCCCAGGGACTTTCCCTGAGACCCCTGGAGATTCTGACCCTGGTACACCGACCCCACCGCTGGTAGGGCCACAAGACTCGCCGCAAGGGATTCTTCCCAGAGGGAGGGGGGTAGTCTATCCGACCGCTGTAGGCCCCTATCCACCTCCAGAGAGACCAGCAGGAGAAGCCTTGTCGGAGATGATGCTTCTTTTTCTACTGCTGGGGAACCCAGATCCTGGGCACCTACCCATGGAATCCATCCCAGGCAGCCCAGGAGTACCAGCAGTCTCCGGAATATCCAGAACAGTTTCTCCAAGTGCCATCCTTGTATTCTTATTCCCATTCTCACCACCAACTCCGCAAAAGATAGAGCCGCCGTCTATCCCGGTCATACAGGGCCCAGCGCTTACCATCGGGAGCAAAGGCCATATCTCCATTGCTAACATAGGGAAGAGCAAATTCATCGATCCTAGCCCCATCACTAAAGGAATAGCGGAAAAGCCGCAGTCCCCTTTCCTGTCGGACCGTAATGACCCCGCCGGCACTTACCCAGGCCCGTCCATCGTTTTCGAGGGGAATGCGGGGATGATAAGACACATTAATATTAGAGCTCGAATACGGGATAACCACGTTATCAACCGTATCTTTGATAAGAAACTGGAGGGTATTTCCCATCGTGAACAGGTCTACCAGAAATAAGTAGGAAGGCACTACAGTACAGGTATTTGACTGGGAATCATATACCACCCAGGCCCGGGAAAAGGAAGTGGTAGAATTAAAAAATCCCGATTGTTTTTTAAAAAATGTAAAGGGCTCCACAATGGCATACGCAGAGGATGAATATACACTGGGAGCGCCGCTAATAATGCTGCCATCTTCCCAAACCCCAAGGTAGGCTCCCCCCGGCGTAGAAGTAAGGTAGTTTCGGTAGGCAAGGGTATCCCCATCAAAAAAGAAGATAATGGGCCCCTTGGATGGATGAGACCAGACAACCCCAAGGTATCGATAGGAACTTCCCTGGTAGGACCCGTCCAGAAAAACCATGAAATTTACCGATCCTCCGGTGGGATCTATTTCCAGGGACCTCAGGACCTCATCAAAGGAACGCATGGCAGTAGCATTACCCAGATAGGAGGGGAAAACATCCAGCTGTAAAAGACTACAGGAATTCCCCAGCCATGCCAGCGCAAGCCCAAGAATAAGACCCGGTATTTTTTTCTTTCCCATACCTTTCCATTTCTTCATTTTATCAGTACTCCCACCGACCAGAATTGGGGCCCCATACCAGGAATTTCCATCCAGGCCCGGTCCAGGTACCCCGTTCCCCAGGCAAAGGGGAAGCGATTTTTAATGAACACCGCCCAGGTAGGGAAATGGTACTCAAAGCCCACCCAGAGGATATCCGTTACTAGGTCCAGGCGGCCTATTTCGCCCGCCAGGCCAGGCACCCAGGTATAAATACCCCCCAGGGCCATCCCCATCGTTATCCGGAAGGGAGCATCCACTGCCCGTTGCAGATACATACCAAACTCTCCCCGGATTTCGGTATGAAAAACAGGATAGGCTCCCTGTTGAAAGGTATAATTCATCCAGAGGGCATCCGAAAGGGAAAAGAAAAAGCGGTCCGGCATTACATACCAGCGCCTTCCCAGTTCTGCCCCCATAAGACGGGCAAGGGTGGTGGCGGCCCACCAGGCCTGGTCTGTTTTTTTCTGCAACGCCGGCAGGCGGAAGGGCCTATCGGTAATTCCCTTCGGGAGTACCACTTCTTTGGACCAGTACCCCTCTTTTTCAAGGGTAATAGACAGGGGTTTCCCCACCCCCACGGGGATATAGGGAGCAAGTAGTGAAGGCTCCTGCAGAGTTCCTATCACAATACCCTGGGAGGGACTCCCCAGGTACACCATAACACCATCCTGCGTTCTCTTAAAAAGCTGACGCTGCTCTACCACCTCCACCGGATTCACCACTTCTTCCTGTTTTTTCTTCCAGTTGGCCAGGATACGCCCCACCGTTTCATCCAGTTGAGGTAAGGCTGAAAGACCCGGAAAGAGAAAGGAACTATCGGAAACCACCAGTGTTTGGGAAAGCCCATCATATATACCGATGGACCAAATAAAACGGGTTCTTTCCCTATAGGTTCGGACCACCACCAGCCAGCGACTCCGGGTTTCCTGGGCTCTTTCTAAACCATAAAGTATCGGCCTCGGGGTCTCTGGTAAATCACTCCCTATAGCGACCGGCGATTCCTTTAGTTGTTCCTGAAAGGAAAATTCGTAACCCTCCTGGCGAAGAGCATAGGTTAAAGAGGAAAGAAGCATGGCGGTATATTCATCCATTTCATTGTTCGCCCCGTCCCTCTGCTCTTCCCTGGCATCAATCCATCCGTAGAGGAGCCCCCATGAGGTATATTGGAGCTTTTCAGTTTCTTCGGGACTTTCTGCCCCCAGGGCTGGCTTTCCATCGAAAGCCAGCAGGAACCAGACAATTCCCACCAGTAAGGGCTTTTTAAGGGACTGTGCTATCCACATAGGGCTTCTCATTTTTCGGTTATCACCTCGACCCCATCCCATTCCGGAGGTGGAGAGTTCTTCTCGTAAACCCCACAGCGCTGAATATATTCCTTTGCCAGGGGATCATCTGGAATAAGCCCCAGGACTCGTTCAAAGAGCCCCCGGGCGCCCGAGAAATCCCGTTCATAGTACAGTGCCAGGGCCTGTTCATGAATATACCACCCTTCGGTTTCTTTTTCAGTTATTCGAGTACGGCTGGTATAAATAGGCACCCCAATGGTTTTCCCTTTAACGGTTACCTTATCCACGGTTCTGCACAGGACATGGTCCTTTACCTGTTCATAAACAGATTGGGAAAAGAGAATTGGCTGGTAATACTTTTTGGTAAGTCCCTCAAGACGACTTGCCAGGTTTACCGTATCCCCAATGACGGTATAGTTCATCTTTTTTTCACAGCCAATGTTTCCTACCGTTACGATGCCATAGTTAATCCCCACCCCTATCTGGAATTCGGGGCCCCCTAATTTCTTCTGTTCCGCATTAAAGATCGAAAGGGCATCGATCATTCCAAGACCCGCAAGGACTGAATCCAGGGCATCATTACCATGTTTTACGGGAGCGCCAAAAACCGCCATGATCGCATCCCCAATGTACTTATCTACCACCCCATTTTTTCCCATGATGACATCCACCATGATTGAAAAATAGCGGTTTAAGGAATTCACTAGTTCATCGGGGGCCATTTTCTCCGAAATGGTGGTAAAACTCCGAATATCCGAGAAAAGGATCGCCACGTCCCGGTTATCCCCCACGAGCATCTTTTCGGGGTTCATGAAGACTTCGTCGATGACATCCTTGGGAACGTAGAGCTGGAAAATGTTGCGAATTTTTGTTTCCCGTTTCTGTGCGACCACGGCTTCGAAGGCATATTTTTTTATCTGCGTATAGGCCTGTTCCAGTTCCTGGAGCATCACATTAAAGGTGTAAGACAGCCGACCAATCTCATCACGATAGAGAACCGGAACCCGCTCCGAAAGATTGTTCGTTTCAATAATCGACTGCATGGTATCCGTCACTATCCTGATCGGACGGGTAATGAAACGGGCAAAAAGTAACAGGAGAGTACTGGCGACAACCAGGGCTCCTACCAAGATATATACAGAAAACTGCCCAATCCGGCGGGCCTGGCCATAAAAGGTGCTTTCCTGTTCAGATACAAAGACCTGCCACCCAAAGGGAACAAAAGGAAAGGTCACCGCTACCCGGTTACTATCCTGGGCCAGGAAATTTACGAGTCCCCGTTTTTGCTGGGCCCCATAGTCCTGCAACAGGCGTTGCTCTTCCGGCTTAAACGAAAGGGGGCCCACTACCATGGCAAGATTTCCTTCCTTATCGAAAGCACAAATCGCTTCGGTATCACTGCGGAGCACACTTCGAGCAAAGGAAACCACCGCCGCCTGGGCGGCCGCTTCCATCTCCGGCTCCCCTACCTTGCCATTTTCCACGAGGAGCTTCCACTGACTTTCCGCGTACTGCTCTACTTCTTCGGCCTTAAAACTGAGAAAATCAAAGGCCACCGCCGTTACCGAAGAGACCGCAAGAAAATAGGAAGCTCCTCCGACGAGCACCACCGACGTTACAAGGAGGGGGAGCACCACACTCAATATTTTAAGCCGGATACTCATAAAATTAATTATACCTATTTAACAGTTTTTATCTAGTCATTACAAATGCATATTTCAAAGGGCCTTGCAAAAAGGAGGTTCCGGGACTACAGTTGAACCATGGCAAAAGCCTCAGCGGTAAAAATTCGGGACATGCTGCTCGCCGATTTTTGGTACCCCCAGGATGAGGACATAGCCCGGCGCCAAATCCAGGGCTACGAACAAGAACAGTCGTCCCTCCTGGTACATTCCCTTCCTCTTCAAACCCCAGTTGCCGGACAAGAGAAGCTTCCCTCAGGGAAGGTCCATCTTATGGTCCTTCCCCATGCGGCCTGGGACCTCGTGGGACCCCTCCTTTCCCGGGCTTTCTTGTACACCCGGTCTACGCCCTATCAACACATCATTCTCATCGGACCTTCCCATGACTCGAGGGAAGATGGCATTTTTGTCAGTGAGTCAGATATCTTCACCACCCCCCTTGGTCCCGTAAGGGTCGATACCGACGGGATAGAAGAATTTGCGTCGACCAGTACCCTGGTAACCACCAACGATATTCTCCATCTTTCTGAATATTCCTTAGAACCGCTCCTTCCCTTTATTGCCTATTATTTTCCCGACACCCCCATAGTCCCGGTTTTAACGGGGAAAATTCCCCACTGGAAAAGTATTCTGGCTTTACAGCGGGCCCTGGAACTCGTCATGGCAGGGACAAATGGGGAAGTGCTTATCATTATCTCCTGCAATTTTTCGAGCTCCCAGAAAGAACTGAAGGAAGGTTCCTTCGCCCCCCTCTTTGCCGCCCTGGAAAACCATAACGAAGAGGCCCTCCTCACGGTTGTCCGTTCTATCCCCCTGGAGATTTGCGGCCTGCCGGCGCTGCTAGCCTGTCTGCGATTATCCTTTTTTTCTTCCCTTACCATGAGGGTCCTGGGTTCTCTTTCGGTAGATGGAGAGGAAGGGGGAAACTTTCACTATTACCATGCCCTTGTATGGGAAGAACCGGGGACTTAAGGGCGAATGTAGCGTTTTATGTTCTGGATATGGTCAATGGCAAGCATTTTTAGCTGGATGGGAGCGTCCTCATTCGCCAGGCGTTCGAGCAGTTCCAGGGCCCCTTCCAGGTCTCCCTGGCGCAGTCGCACCGAGACCAGGGCGTACATGGCATGATAATCCCAATGGTTCAGGGCATAGGCCTCTTCGATAAGGGCTTCCCCCTCTTCCAGATTTCCAAGCCGGGACACCACCACCCCCAGATTGCGCAGGATGCTCCCATCGTCGGGTCTCAGCAGGGCTGCCGTACGGAGGGCCTTTTCTGCTTCCCCATACCGGTCCAGGCGATACAGGGCACATCCCAGAGCCTCGTGAGCTTCGGGAATAGTGTTATCCAGGGAAAGGGCCCACTGGAGGGCCTTTACGGCCTTTTCATTTTGTCCGGCTTCGGTATAGGCTATACCGAGGGCTGTAAGGACCGTACTGTCCCGGGGGTCCTCTGCAACGAGGTCCTGAAGGATGGTAATGGCTTTATCATATTCATAGCGGGCCATCAGGTTTTGAGCATCCAGCAGGCTCAGCACCGGATCCCGCGGGGCTTCATCGTTCATAGTATCAATATACTCTATTTTTGCGCAGGATTGGTAGATGATTCAGAAAAGATTGTATACTCTGATGGGGGTCGGCGTTTTTCTTGGGATAGTTCTTATAGGGCTTGGGGCCCTCCCGGCATACCAACGCCTTTTTGGGCCCCGGGAGGTTCTTAAAGCCTATGAGCAGGCCTTCCCCGATCGGGTGCGGGATGTTTCCTGGCAAGAGGGAGACTGGACTATCACGGTGGCAGAAACTACCCTTTTCTGGGCCCAGGGAAGGATACTGCCCGCAGAAGAACGAGACCAATGGCAAAAGTATCTCCCCTATGTATTTTACACCTATCCGGAAAGTCCCCCCGATCCACGGCAGTACAGCACCGAAAAGATAGAACAGCTTCGGCTCCTGGGAGACACGGAACAAAGAAAAAACGGCCTGGACCATCATCCCCTTTTTCGCAGTCTTTTGTATGAGGGTCGTTCCCGGGAAGAAGTGGAAGATCAGATTATAGTGATCCAGTTTTTAGGGAAAAGGGTGTCTGTGCATCGGCGAATTGCGGCAACCCTGCGACGGATTGATACAAAGGCATGCTCTCTGGCAAAAACGAATCACCAGGTGGCCACCTTCCTTTCTAACCTGGGGAGTATCGGAGGATACAACTGGAGAGAAATCCGGGGAACCCAGCGGATGAGCTTTCATAGCTGGGGGCTTGCCATCGACATACAACCCAAACGGCTGGGAGGTAAGGTAATATACTGGGGCTGGGAACAGGAAAAAAACCCTGATTGGATGCTGGTTCCCCAGAGTGAACGTTGGGCCCCGCCGGCGGAAATAATCCAGTTATTTGAACAGGAAGGCTTTATCTGGGGTGGCAAGTGGGACCTGTATGACCAGATGCACTTTGAATACCGGCCAGAGCTCCACCTGCTTAAAAAGCTATCCCTGGAAAGCCTCCAGATTCCCCCTGAGGAACCCCCACGAAAAGAAGATTAACCTTCCTTCCGTGGGTTGGCACTTCTATTTTGAAAGGGCCGCCACGGCGGCTCCAAAAAGGGAGGCCTGTTCCACCGGGGAAATCACCACCGAGCGGGGAGCCTTATTGGCCAGCATCGTATGTAAGTAGGATTCCAGGGCTGGTCGCATCCCCTTATAAATCATGTAGGTTGTGCCTTCTACGGCGATCCGCACCGGTACAAAGGGGTCATAGCCGGCCTTGATTTTTTCCACCGCCGCAGCCACCGTGGCGGCCGCAAAGAGGGCCGCCCGCTCGGTGATAATAGACGTTAAGAAGACAAGGGTCGCCAGAGCATCCCGTTCATCCCGATCAAAGAGGGAGCCGATGGGGCCTTCGCCGGTAAGGGGATTATGCATGAAGGCATTCAGGTCCTTGGTCTGCAGGGTTTCCATCGCAAGAAGATCCTGAGACCTCCGGAACACGAGAACCCCGTCCTGGACGGCCTTTTTCAACATATACAATGTGAGGGGCCCCAGGTAGGCCCCGGCCATGGTTTTTTCGAAGGTGTATTTCCCGGGATTCTTGGTGGTGGCATCAAATTCTTCATCCAGCCGTCCCGTATAGCGGGTCCGGAAACTTCCCATTTCGCACACCACAATCTGGGGATTCTGGGGATCCTCAAAGCCAATCTTCGGGATATGGGTTTCAGGGTAGGCCACATTCATCCCGGTGCCCAGGATAAACCCTATCACCGGCCCCGCTTCCACGGCATATACATCGGGCCCTTTCCGTTGCCCCCCATCGGCGGGAATTTCAGCCAGCCCCGAAAGCAGGGTCGCCACCGTATCATTGAGAAGCACGATCCGCTCCGGTACCGACACCCCCTGACGGGCCAGGGCATCCCGTAAGCCCGCTCCAATGGCCTTGCCGATAACTTCGGGGGCATCGACCTCTTTACTGAACCCTAAAAGGATGCCGTCCGCATCCTTGGTCATTTCCATGGGGTAGGAAAAACAAAAACCTATCCCCGCCACATCGGGATGTTCCTTGAGTAACGGCGCCGTAACCGCCGCAATTTCGTCAAAAAAAGCCCGGGCAGAAAGCTGTCCTTTGGTACCGGGCATATGGGTCTTAATCGTATTTTCTGATATTGCCTTACCCTGGGCATCAAAACGAACCAGGGCAGATCGCAAATTCGTCCCCCCCGCATCAAGGGCAATAACCGTCTTCCCTGGAGGAACTGATGAAACGGGGTAGAGATAGGAGGGCAACATGGGGAGCGTAGAAGGCTCCCCCCTCAGTCCCCGTTCCATATCTATGATAAGATCTTTTACCAGCGCTATGGGATCGCATACGCCATAGTGGAAACCATAATACCGGGCAAAATCGGCCAGGAGCCGGGGGTCAAAGTTGGATCGCATGAAAAACCTCCCTGAACAACATCCTTTTTCTTCCCTTTTGTATATCCTATCAAAGAGCTCTGAGCAAGAGGTCAAGGCAGTTTTTCCCTAGCCAGGATTTTCCTGGAGACGTCTTCTGCCTGGCATTTCAGGGAATAAGATGTTTCAAGCATCCGGCGTTTTTGTCTGGCTGATTTTTTAGCCTGGATCGTTTTATAAAAAACAGTCTTTGTTTTTCTCTCTTTTTTCTTTTACCCCTTGCAAGGATTCTTTTTACCGTTCTATAGTATGAACTACCAATTAAAGAAAAAAAGGACTATTTATGGTGCAGCAAACCTACGCCCAGACCAGTTACGAGCGACTCGTCGCTCGGTATAAAAAAGCCCAGGGGATCATCAAAAAACTAAAGTATCTCTATCATAGACTGTACATTAATTACCTTAAACTAAAGCAATACCACAACAAAAAATTAAAACGGGCCACTATTACCAGTAAATTGCTCTTAGAACAGGCCATAAAAGAAAAGTACCCCCTTATTCTCGATCATCGCCGCCGGATTCTCCATGTAAATGAAGAGTTGCTTAAAGAACTAAACATGAGTAAAAACGAGTTTGCTTCCTCTTTTTATATTGATATCATGTTTGAAAAATTCCTACCCCGGGATTGCCAGGAACTGGGAGAAGTGGCTATTCCCGAATTCCACATGCCCTTTTTACTGGAAGGGCTCCTGAATCAGAAGATCCATCCCTTTGTGCACCTCGGAATTTCCGGGAAACGGGTATACAATCAAAACCATAAGATTTTTGTATATTACCTTTCCATCCGTGATATCAGTGCTGAAATTGAATTACTCTACTATCAGAAGACCGATGCGGTAATCGAATCCCTTTCGGTGGCAAATGTGGAACTACAAAAGGCAAAAAAGAATATCGAAGCCCAGAAAATCATGCTCATCTCCCTGGTCTGTTCTCTAATGGAAGAACATAGCCGGGAAACCGCAAGCCATCTCCAGCGGATCCAGCTTATTACCTCATATCTGACCGAAGAAATTCAGCGGCTTAACATCCTAAAGTCCGCCCCCTATTCAATAGAACAGTACTTGAAAGATATTGCCTATACATCGGTACTCCATGACATAGGAAAAGTCGGGGTGCCCCAGGAGTTGATAGAAAAAAGGCATCCTCTGGAAACGGATGAATTCGAGCAAATAAAACATCATACCATTGCCGGAGCAACCTATATTAAAAAAATTATAAACCTTTTTCAGGCAGACCCGGCCTATAGCCAATACATTCCCTTTTTAGAAATCCCCTATACCATTTGTCTTTACCATCACGAACGGTGGGATGGTTCAGGATATCCTAAAGGCCTTAAGGGGAAACAGATTCCCCTCCCCGCCCGTATCGTGGCCATCGCAGATGCCTATGACGCGATGCGTTCGGACCGTCCCTACAACATCCCCAAAAGTCATCGGGAAGCGGTGGAGGAAATCGTCAATTCAGGGGGCACCCAGTTTGATCCTGTCCTTGTAAAAGTGTTCTGTAACATTGAAAAAAAACTAGAAGAACTAAAATATTGACCCTTAGAACTCTACTTGAACTCTGGACGATTTTTCGATTTCCCATCATACTTAGGATTATGAAAAACAGCCTGGGTTTTGTAATTGTGGGGTTTGCCCTTCTCAGTTATCCGATAGCGGGTGAAGAATCTGGAGCAGGGGCTTCAGCAGCCTCTGTGCAACGAATAGAAACAACGGTTCAGGAAGACCGGGTGGTCATTTCTTTTATCCCAGAGCAACTGGGTACACCATGTGTGTTATATCGATCTACCACTCCTATTACTACTACCAGGGATATCCTTTCGGCGGTGATAATCCAGAGCGGGATCCAAGCAAGTCCTTTCATAGACTATCCCATTCCCGGCCTTCCTTCCTATTATGCCTTACTCGAAGAAAGGGCGGTTCGGGAAGGAAGGCTTGCTCTTGTTCCAGGGAAAAACACCACCCTTGTGCCCGTAGAGATTCCCCTCGGGACAGGGCGGATTGGGCTCCCCCCTTTAGAACATTCCCTGCGGAACATACCGCTTCCCTATATTGCTTCTCTAGAATACAGTAAACCAGGCATACTCCTCATGGGTGTTACTCCCCCCCAGAGCCTTTCAGAGTCAGTTCGAAAAGCAATGGAAGCCCTGCCTCGGGGTATACCTCTACGGCGGCCCTCAAAAAGCCTTCAAGTTCTTGCCCCCGATTGGGAGACCCCCACCGGCGGAGAAGCCTATCAACTGCAACAAATTGTCCAGGAATATGTAGTAAAAGAAAAATGGGATGAAGCGCTTAAGGCGCTGGAGAATTTTCTCAGTCTCCGACGCTCCGCCGAGATAGAAGGGCGCGCCCATTTTTACCGGGGACAGGCTTATTATTTTAGGGGAGAATATGAAAAGGCCCTCTTTGCGTTTCTCCTTGCCCAAACAACCTATCCCCGGGAAAGTGCCGAATGGATCCAGGGGGTATTGCAGCAGCTTGTGGCCCGGCGCAAATAAACACAAATAAAAATTATTGTGCAATCGCCGGGCAGGAACATAATAAGGGATCCACAAGACTACCCGATCCCTACGAGGGGGCAGGGCATCCATCAATGGGGAAGCACCACATAGCTATGCCCTCTATACCCTCCGCGGCCTTCTCGTGGTGGTCATTAATGGCGAACACCCAATAAAACCCGACGGCAATCAGCAGATCACTACGCCCGAGTCGAGAGGTCCGCTTAAGGGAAGGGAAGCCTTCCCCTTAGCGCAGTCGCTGCAAAAGCTCCCTGAGTTCAGGATCAACGGGAACCGTCGTCTGAGAAGCATTCGAGGGAGCCTTTTCCCCCTCTACCAAAAGGACCTCGTCCCCTACAGAAATCCGATCAAAGAAGCCCTCACGGGTTAGGGTTCCAAAGGCACAGTAATCATCCACCTCGGTAATTTTGATGGTTCCCACCACATCCGAAGGACTGTACACGAGCCCAATCCCTTCGCTCTGAACCATAGGGGCATTCTTTTTAATTATAGTGTAGGAGGTCCCTACCGCCACCCCATCGTGCTTTCCCCGATCGATGAGACCCTCGCCGGCAACCCGTTGAATAAGCCGGGCCCGGAAGGGCAGACTGCGACGAAGCTGTTCCATTATGGACCGGGCCGCATTCCGTACCCGGTCGTTACCGACCTTGTACGATGAAAAGGATGCCACTCTGGACCCGGTGCGAGCTACATAGAGATCCGCCTGAATCCGAATATCCCGACTATTTTCCGTACTTCCCAGGATAATAAAATAGTCCGCTCCCCCTTCCCGAGCGGTTCGGAAGGCGGTGGAAAAACTGGCCTGTTCAATCGGCAGGGGAAGGGCCCGGACATTTCCTTCATGGGTAAAGAGGTCCTGCACATACTCGGCCACCACCCGACCGGCGTCCACATGGAGCACCGAAGATTGAGCGGCTACCGAAAAAACTGCCACATTCCAGTATCGATGTGTGGCAATCGAAAGGGTGTCCACTCCCCTACGCCGGCTCAGGGTATCCGCCAGTAGACTATCGTATGCTTCAATGGCGTCCTGCACTACCCGATCGGCCCTGCCGATTTCCTGTAAAAACCGTAATTCATCCAGGTAGCGCTGGGGATACCCTTGAATGCGCCATAGTTCTGCCAGTTCCTTTCGTTCCACACCGTAGGGATTAATGCGCAGTCCCCGGCGGTACTCAAACAGGGCCTCTTCGGATAGATGGCGACTTTGAAACTGGCGGGCCCGATCAAAGTGCCAGCGGGCAAGGCCAGATCGCTCAGGGGATTCCACAGAGGTGGTTTGAATAACCAGATTTTCTAGGGCAATGCGAAGAATTTCATCTTCCCCATCGATCTTTAAAGCCTGTTGCAAGATATTCCTGGCTTCAGTGGTTTTTCCCATCCGGGCATAGGAAAGTCCCTTCAGGTACCAGGCAGAAACTTCATTTCGTTGGGATCCAATAATCTGATCCGCCAGGCGAGATGCCTCTTCGTACCGTCCCCGTCGGTAATGAACTATGCCTAAGAGGCTCCGGGCAGGCACAAAAGAGGGCTGTAGAATAAGGGCCCGGTCCAACTTTCTGGCCGCCTCTTCTAATGCTCCTGCCTGGGCATCGAGGTAGGCCCCATAATAGAAAACCCGGTAATCATCGCCGTAAAGGCTCAGGGCCCGTTGAATGTATGAGCGGGCCCTTTCCATATCTCCCAGGCTTCCCAAAACAAGAGAAAGAGAAAGCAAAGCCCGTTTATCATCAGGGAAGCGGCGGGTCATTTCCTGGTATGTTTTGAGGGCCTCCCCAGGCCTCCCTCGGGCAAGTTCTAATTCTGCCGCAGTAAAGAGGGCTTCCCGATTGTAGGGCTCCTGTTGTAACACCTGGGTAATAAGCACCGAGGCGTCATCCAATTTTCCCAGGGCAATTAGACAGAGGGCCTCCAGATTTGCAAGAGAGAGGTTTCCCCTATCCAGGAGTCGAGCCCGTCGTACCCAGGTAAGGGATTCGTCAAATTCCCGGAGTTGATAGTAACATTCTGCAAGGCGGGCCATACTATCCCCATGGTTAGGATTTTTCTGAAGCACCTCAAGAAAGTATTCCACCGCCCCATACCAGTTTTCACGTACCATCTCCATATCGCCCGCTTGAAAAAGCCGGCGGATTTCTATGGTAAGGGCTTCACCGTTTTGACTCACCAGATGGGGGCCCCCTCCCATAAAGAAAGTGAGGAAAGCCAGGAACAACATATAGCGCCCACAATGGATAAGCCATGATGAGTTTTTCATTTCTTTTGGTCCCGTCGCAGAATAACCTTTACGGTAAGAATTTTATGACCTTCCATTTCCTGGATAATAAAGTCATGTCCATCATAGGTAGCTTTTTCGTACTTTACCGGAATCTTTCCAAAAAGATCAAACACAAAACCTCCCAGGGTATCAAAGTCCTCTGTGGGAAGGGAAATGCCTAACTCTTCCGAGAGATCCTCTAGGTTTATCCGGGCATCACAGAGGTAGACCCCTTCTCCTAACTGGATTAAATCTTCCCGTTCATTATCAAATTCATCCTGAATGTCTCCCACTATTTCTTCGATAATGTCTTCCATGCAGACGATACCCGAAACACCTCCGTACTCATCCACCACTACCGCAATGTGCACCCGCTTGCGCCGCAATTCCCGTAAAAGATCGTCGATCCGCTTTGTTTCAGGAACAAAAAAGGGGCGTCGCAGGATATCCTGCACCGGAAAAGGGGTATGCTTATTTTTTACAAGCTGACGTAAGAGATCCTTTACATAGAGGATCCCTACCACATTATCTATCGTATCTTTATAGACGGGAAAACGGGAATGACCACTTTCGGCGATTTTTTCCAGCATTTCTTCGAAGGGACTGTCGAGGGCAATAAAAACCGTATCGATTCGGGGCACCATGACTTCCTTGACGGTAGTTTCAGAAAGTTCTACCACTCCTCGAATCATATCCTGCTTATCCGATTCAAGGTTCTCAAATTCTTCTATCTCTTCGTTCTTTCCCGCTGAAAAGGCCTTTTTTAAAAGCTCCTTGAGATTCTTCATAGAAGGACCTTCTCCTCCGATAACTCCGCCAGAATTTGCTCCTGCAAGATCAGCATGGGTTCTTCCTGATCATTGGTAGCATGATCCATCCCCGCAAGATGAAGAATACCATGAATCACGAGGCGACGTAACTCCTCATCCACAGAAACGTTAAAATATCGGGCATTTTCTTCCAGGGTTTCCAGAGAAATCACCAGGTCCCCCGCAAGGAATACTTCCTCTCCTTCCTCATCTTGATAGGTTTCCCCCAGCTCGAAGGAAAGAACATCGGTGCTTTCGTTTTTTCCCCGGTACTGCGCATTTAACTCAGTGATAAGTGTATTGGTACAGAGCACAAGGGATACTTCCCATCGGTCTTTCTTGAGCACATCTAAGACCCGATGCACAAAGGATTCCAGCCGGGGTGCCCACGGGGGAAGTTCGCAATCCTCTGCCACAAGGGTAACCCGGTTCATGGAAGCACCTCTTTAAAGAGAGCCTTGGGATATTCAATTCGAGCATGATAATGACCGGCCAGCACCTTTACAAAGGAGTTTTTGATTATTTCCATATCCCGAAAGGTTAGTTCAGAGTGGGAAAGCTGGCCCTGCTCTAGTTTGTCCATGATTAGTTCCTGAATAAATTTTTCAAGCCGCGCCATGGTAGGCTTCTTCAGGGTTCGCACCGCCGCTTCTACTGTATCGGCAAGCATTACCACGGCGGCTTCCCGAGAACGGGGGGGATTACCGGGATAGGAAAAATCATCAACCTGGGCAGTATCATCCTTTTTCAGGGCCTCATTATAAAACCAGGCTATCACCGAATTACCGTGATGCTCCGCAATGATATCAATCACTTCCTGAGGAAGCCCCAGGGCACGGGCCTTTTCCACCCCCTGTTTGACGTGACTACGAATCACCGTGGCCGAAAGGAAGGGATCTTCCAGCTCATCATGTTTATTGTACCCATTTTGATTTTCTATAAAATACTCACTCTGTTCCATCTTCCCAATGTCATGATAATAGGCCCCAACCCGGGCAAGGAGAGCATTGGCTCCAATATCCCGGCAGGCCGATTCGGCCAGATTTGCCACGGTCACCGAATGGCTGTACGTCCCTGGAGCAAGGGTAAGAAGCCGTTTCAACGCCGGCGCATTAAGGTCCGAAAGTTCCATGAGCCGGAAGGGGGTGGCCACATTCAGAAGCTGTTCCAGCGGGGCCAGGAAGCCCAGGAGAAGCATGCCACAGGTCATGCCATTGGAAGCCCCCCAGAACAGGACCGGTCCATAGGAGGAAAGCGGGGCCCGCTCATACAACAGGAAAAACACTAAGAACGTCGCCTGAACGGCAGCGATGATAAGGCTTGCCCGGATAAGATCCATCCGTCGCTCAGCCCCTTGAAGGGCAAAGACACTGGCCACCCCCGATAGGGTAGCGAACAAAAAAGCCCCCACGTCAAAATAACCGGTGGCAAGGAGCACAAAGGGGTTCACGAAGGCCATTATCAGGGCAGGCCGAACCCCCACAAGGCTTGAAACCAGCATGATCCACAGGGCAGTAGGGAATACCACGCTAAGGGGTAATTCCCCAATTTGCAATGAACTGCGCTGAATAAAGAGGGCCTCCAGGATATACAGGGTGGTCAGGGTCGCAATAAGGTATATCTGCCGGGGACCCAGGGATAATCCGCTTACCAGGGGACTATAGAGCAAAAGGATTCCCACCGTAAAAAGCACCAAAAGGCCAAGCTGTCCTATAAGATGCACCGGATCAGGTCGGTTTAAACTTTGTTCCAGGGCCTGTACTTTTGCCAGGTCTTCCTTTGAAACGATAAAACCCTTTCGGATTATTTTTTCCCCCTCTTCAATACGTTTTGTGACCGGTTCCAAACGAGAACGGAGTTCCTCTATCTTTGCCCGGGTTTCTTCGGGAGAAAAAAAGACGTTTTCCATAATAAAGGGCATGAGAAGACCCGGGGCAATCGTGGCAAATGCAGTAGGATAGGCCCCCGAGGAGACAATTTCCTGAATCCGGGCCTTAAGGCTCTGCATGGTCACGATACGGGTTATCTGCAATTGTTCCCGTTGGAGACGTCCCCCCTCCCGCCGGAGGATCTCCACAAAGTCAGGGTTATATTGATCGAGGGAAATCTTAATCGGCGCAAACACTCCATTGTCCATGACGGTCCGTAACACCGATTCTGCATACCCCAGGAAACGTTCTCTGCTGGGGTTCTTAAAAAGAATTTCCAGGGTTTCCTGGGAAAACATATTGGGATATTCCCCTTGAATGGTAAGACGGAAGGTATCCAGAGAAACCTGATGCTTAAAGAGGGTACTCACCTGGGATGAAAAATGAGAAAAGGAAGCATACACATCCCGGGTAATTTCATGGGAATATTTAAACACCGCCGGGACCAGCCGTTCCTGGGCCTCGATTCGGGAACGGGTAGCTTCCTCGTCCACGTAGGTAACCGAACGCTCGGCAATTACATCCCGATCGGCCACCCGGCCCACTTCGAATTCCCGCTTGTAATCAGAAAGCTGACTAGAACTTCCCGTTACCACGACAAAAAACCCTACAATTACACAGGAGACTCCTGCAGCCACGAGGGGAACTCGGCGGAATGGTTTAAAAAGAGAAGAGAAAATTTCAGGAATGGTCGTTTTCATAGGCTTGAATTATCTTCTTTATGAGGGGATTGCGGACCACATCCCCCGTGTTAAGGTAGGCAAAATAGAGCCCTTCCACATCATGGAGTATAGAAATAGCATGGAGCAATCCCGAATCACTGCGGCGAGGCAAATCAATCTGGGTGGTGTCCCCGGTAATCACTGCCTGGGATCCCTCTCCAATACGGGTAAGGAACATTTTCATCTGTTCCCGGGTGGTGTTCTGGGCTTCGTCCAGGATGATAATACAGTCGTTCAGACTCCGCCCCCGCATATACGCCAGGGGAGCTATTTCGATAATCCGGGACTCTTCCATACGTCGAATCGTATCGTAGGGGATAAGGGCCTCCATCGCATCGTAGAGGGGTCTGAGATAGGGGTTTATCTTCTGGGCCAGATCTCCCGGTAAGAAACCCAGGCTTTCCCCCGCTTCCACCACTGGTCGGGTAAGCACAAGCTTTCTTCGCTTTTTTGAAAGAACCTGTCTGAGGGCCTCTGCCACGGCGAGAAAGGTCTTTCCCGTACCCGCAGGGCCAACACAAAATACCACATCATGGGTCCTGAGGGCCTGTACGTAACGAGCCTGGTTAATGCTTCGGGGGTATACCCTTCCAAACCCACTGGGGATCACAATAGCGGCTTCTCTCAAGGGGTCCACCGAAAGAGCCCTTTCAGGGCCCTCAATCACCGTCGCAGTAAGGGTGCGCACATACTCAGGGGAAGGTTGTTCCCCTTCCTCCACCGCTACAATCAAATGTTCAATAATCTGTTTAAAGAGGCCGCTCACGGCCCTATCGGCACTGGAAAACCGCAATTCATTCCCCCGGGTAGAAATAATTCCCCCCAGAGCTCTTTCGATAACCCGTAGGTTGTCGTCATTTGCCCCGCAAACGCCGCTTAAAATAGCGGGATTTTCCAGGACAATAGTTATACTATCCTCCAAAGTGACCTCTGAATGTCTAGTGTATAGACCAATGCTATTACAAGTCAATAGAGTAACCACATTATCATGATCAGCGAAGGGAGATGGCCCCCCCAAGGCGCTACCTGAAGTCAACGAAATCAGGTAGCATTACTATACATAACACTAACCACAGAAGGGACCATGTTTACGTTTAATTATCATGAACTCTATCGTAACAGTAAAGACCCTGTACAGTATAGGGGGATGATTCAAGACTACCTCCAAAACCGTGAGAAAGTGGGTAGAACGATGTAAATAAGATTCAGGACATCTGTACTCAGGCTCAGACCCGTCACAAACGCAGTACTGCCTCCTGGATACAGAACACCTACACCATTCCCTATTCGACTCGCACCATGTGTAAAGTGATGCACCAGGTCGGTTGTATGCCCCAGAAACGAAAAAAGTATCAACGTAGTCGGGATTTGAGGGAGATAAAGCGACAGCTTAAAGCCTTCCAGAACGTACAGGTGGATATTAAATACCTGGATGATATTCCAGAGTTTTATCAGGCCTACACTACCTATAACCTTCCCCGGTATCAAATTACAGCCCGCTCTGTCCGTACTGGGGCGTTATTTAACATGCGCGCCATGTTCTCATTCCTCCAGGAGCGAAAACCTGGCAAAGTGATGTAGAAACAAGCCATCGAACCAGCTATAGACAGTGGTGTCTTATGTTTGAAACCTGTCGTTATTGACAACCTCTATGGGATGTACAAAGATGTCTTGAGAGCTTTGGCTGCTTAATCCTTGGGGGGGACCATCTCCCTTCGGATCTCAGAATATGGTATGATATATTCAGTTTGCTCTTTCTTAAGCGTTGCGACGCAGCGTTCATCTGACAGGCTCGAAGGGGCTGGTGTACCTTTTTCCAAGCGTTCCTCAGCGTCGTTGGGGTGGGACTACAAAAAGTGTGATAACAGGAATTGTCAGGTTAAAGCGATTGTTAGAGCAATTCTTTGTATTTAAACTATCAGTAATTGGAAATTTTAACTTATCAGCATAGTCGAACCTTTCATTCCCGGTCGATATATTACGAAATATTCCTTTCTGTTTAGATAGGAGTAAGATGTCTAATATTTTAATGCGCGTTCTAGTGCGAGTCGTCCTACCATAGGATTAACCTGCACGCCGTCATTGAAGCACCACGGTAATAATAAAACAATAGAGCCCCGCCGCTCCACTGCGGCGGGGCCCTGTTTCTATTCTTTAGGGTTTAAATATTATTACAAAGGCGTCGACACTGCCCGCGGAGACCCCAGAGAGGCTGCCCCATGTTAATCCCGCCACAAGTATGTTGCCCCCAGCGTCCACCGCAAGGGCATTGGCATAATCCTTTCCAGCCGTGCCAAACTGCCGGGTCCAGAGCTCATTCCCCTCCGGGTCGTACTTCCGCACAAAGGCGTCTCCTACGCCTGCGGAATCACCAAAGAGGCTGCCTTCTGTATATCCCGCCACAATTATGTTGCCCCCAGCGTCCACCGCAAGAGAAGTGGCTTCATCCGATTCAACCGTGC
>Ga0209204_1001219_pt1 | contig 24921 bp, 17 predicted proteins | sample AD_JPNMR2_MetaG_FD_184425 | JGI IMG/M metagenome (GOLD analysis project Ga0209204, IMG submission 184425) | Active sludge microbial communities of municipal wastewater-treating anaerobic digesters from Japan - AD_JPNMR2_MetaG (SPAdes) (version 2) | ecosystem: Engineered > Bioreactor > Anaerobic...
AACTGCACGCTTCAATGGGGCCACGCTCGGTAGAGCGTGGAAACAGCCGTTCTCGCAACGCCCTGGCTAGGCGGGTGTTAGAGCCCGTGTTTCGAGGGGTTGTCGAAAGTTGGCTGTGGATCGCATCCAAAAACATCGGCTCATTCTCCGAAGTCTTTACTTGTCAAAGACCTCGAACGGGCCCCGGGTTTAGCTCACCACCTGGCCGCTCGCGGGCCGAGGCGGATCGGGGCTGGGCACGCAGCCGGCCACCCGGGCAGGAACCGTCGCCGGGGTGCCGCTCATACGACCTGCACCCGGGCCCTCGGATTATAGCTCATCCCCAAACAATCGAGAATATTCTCCAGCGGATTCGTGATCTCGCCCAGATCGAGGATAATCACCTGGTCGTCCCGGCAATTGATCACCTCCAGTAGCTTGCCGCGAAGACTCGCAAGCTCCTGCGGGTTGAGCTCACAGAAGAACACGCTGAATTGCACGTGTTCGCCTTGCCCCATGAGCATCTCGAACACGTGCGTGCGACGTTTGTCGTCGCTGATGTCGTACGCAATCATGTAGTGTCGGCGAGCCATGTCAACGAGTCACCACGCTTTCGTATCTCGGCACATCCCCACGCAACCACCGCGCCAGCAGCCTGGCCTGCACACGGATGACCGCCCGCCACGCACAGCGATACTCGAACACCGGATGCGTCACGAGCTGATCCAGCCGTGCCTCATACGCCCGGATCATCGCCTTGCGTCCGGTGGCATTCAGCATGCAGCCGTTCGCCGATCGCGTGAAATCCCGCGATCGCACCATGCCCGTGTTCACCGCGGTCACCACCGCCGAATCGACCACCAACGCCCGGAAGGGTTCCATCAGATCCAACGCCAGCGACGGCCGTCCATGTCGCGGCTGATGGTACAACCCCCACCACGGATCAAGCCCCTCGGCCAGCAGGGCCACCGTCGCTTCCTTCGCCAGCAACGCATAGCCGAATGACAGCATGGCGTTGACCGGGTCGCGCGGCGGACGCCGATTGCGCCGAGCAAAATCCCACTCGGCGTCAAAATCCTTCGGCCGCAGCATGCTCGAGAAGTGGCGGAAGTAGATCGCCGCCAGACTGCCCTCGAGCCCGAGCAGCTGGTCCGCCGCCGTCGCCTGCGGGATGCGGGCGATCAGATCGGTCATGTCCTCGAGGGCCCCGGCCGGCGCCTGGCCGTTGCGACGAAGCAGCGTGCGCTGATTCGCGCCTTTGGCCGCCACCAGATCCTTCGCGAATTCCAGGCACCGCTGCCGATCGCCGGCCGTGGCGAACTGGGCGGCCCGGTCGTACGCGTTCCGCAGCGTGATGCCGTGCGTGATCCCGTAAAACCAGTGCCCGGAGGATAGGTGAACGATGGGCACGTCGGCCTGGCACAGAAGTTGTACCGTCTGGGCCGAGATGGATACGTTGCCGCAGATCACCACCTGGCTGACGTCCTTGAGCCGTGCCCGGCCAATCTCTTGCGAGCCTTTGCGAACGATCAGCACCTCGCGGGTCTTGCCGATCGTCGCGCCCTGCTCCTGCACATAGAACGGCAGAGCATCATCGCGGACGGGATAGAGCCGGCGAGGCTCGGCGCCCGAGGGGCGCGACTCGCTCGCGGCATCATCGTCCGCCGCCTCCGACAACGTCTTGAGGACCAGCGTCTCGTCCGGCAGGCAGATGCCGTTCAGCGAGCAACCGCAGCACTTCGGGCTGTCTTCCAGCGGCGGCGGTATGTGCCGCCGGTTCGATGCCTCGCGAGCCTGGCGGATGAGCTCGCGCGTCCGGATTTCGAGCTCGGGCGTGAACGGCACATCGACGCGGGTCCGCGAGCCGGCGAAATAGAGTACGCCATGATCGCAACGGTAGCCGTGCTCGCGCAGCAGCAGGCCCTGCGCCATCAGTTGAACCCGCTCGGGCTCGTAACAGCGTTCGGGCGTCTGGGGTACGCGGCCGCGTTTGGTCTCGACGGGCACCGCCTCGTCGCCTGCCGTGGAGACCAGGTCCAGCTTGGCCGAGATACCGAGCGTCGGACTGTCGAGCGGTACGGATCGGCTGATCGTCGGCGGCGCGTCGCCGTCGTCCGGCGTTTCATCGTCGCGCGTCTGCGTGCGGTCGCTGTCGCCGCCGCCAAGCGTGTCCCCGTTGCCGTCCGGACCGCCGGCCGCCGACGCCTGCCCGTTGCCGTCGGCCGGAGGCAGGATGTGATCGAGTGCATCGACTCGCCGATGCACGGCCTTCCCCTCGACGGTGTACACATTGTCTGCCCATCGCCCCTCGACGTGCATGAGGTGAAACAGCCGTGGGCAGTACGCGAATTCGTTGAGCATCCGGACCGGCAGCAGGGCGTCGTCATCCGGCTCCGGACCGAGCCCGTCGAGCACCGGCCCCTCGACCACGCGACCGTCGCCCGCGGCGGCACCGCCGGAAGCCGAAGCGTCGGCCGGTGGGCCGGCGGGGGATGCGACGGCTACCTCCGCAGCGGTTGTGCGGGGGGTGGTCGCAATCGGAGCGGTGGCAGGGGAGTCGGCCGCGGACGCAGCGGCCGCCGACCGAGGCGCGATCGCGGATGAGGCCGCCATCGCGGGGCAGATCGCGGCCGGCGTAGCCCCATTGTTGTCGGTGTCTGCCAAGTTGCCCGCGGGTGGACTGGCCGCAGCGGGGGAGTCGGTCCCAGCCAAGCCGTCCACACCACCATCCGTGGCCGCGGTATCCGGACGACGGCCTCTCGCCGCCGCCTCCGCCGATTCGCGAAATGTGATGCTCATGAGAGGGCTCCCAAGGGCCCTCCATGGCCAGGGCGTCTCCTGGAAGTCACAACACCTGTAGCCGTGCACGCTCGAAATTGAAGAACTTCCCAACCTGGTATCGACGAGCTCGGGCAACCGCAGTCACACCGTAGGCTTTCAGGAGCGGGGCCTTGTCTGGCTGACTGAGATGCGGATGTTCGAGTAGGGCAAGATAGCCCACCAACCGAGTAGGAACACTCGGTATAGGCCAGCAGACCTCGCACTCACCACGTCGGCCGCTGACCCCGAGAGTCACCAACCCGCGTTGGGTCGGTGCCGTTGTGATCTCGGCAAAGCCAATTGCTGCAAGCCGGTTCGCGCCGGCAACGGTTCCCAGCTTGTTCGTTCCGACACTGGGATCACCAGCTTGATGCGCGTATCGCCGATCTTCGATGGGATCCCAACGGAAGCTGTCTCCGGTGTCGGCATACTGCCACTCCTCGAATAACGCCCGTGCGAGCTCCTCAAGACCATCGGAAGCGTCTCGTGCGGTTACAGCGCCCAGCCGGCTCAGGAAGTGCTGGTGACCCTGTCCGAAGAGTACGCAAAGAGGAGTGGGCTCAATGGATACGCTATCGCGTTTCAGTGCTCCATCTGATCCAAGGGCCGCCAGTACCCTTACCCGTTCAGTCTGACTGTTCGCGCTCGCGAAGAGTTCACGGTATTCTTCCGCGGTGAACGTGAGGTCCTGCTGCTCGAAAGCAAAAGCAGGCCCCAAGGCACGGATCCCTTCATCCGTGGCCCGTAGTAAGTCGTCGCGGGTAGTGACCGTTGCCAGTTGGAGTCGCGCCTTTGGTGGAACACCTGTCCAGTTGATGCGTGGAGCCCAGACTGGCCGGGCCGTCTCGATCGCACGGAGGAGTCCGAGCATAGCCAGGAAGGCCAAGAGATTGTCGGGTTCCAATCCATGGAGATCATGAGTGTCCGTTGCGGAGTCATCATGCTTCATTGCTGACCCTCCCGGAAGTCTGTTCAGCTTCGTCAACGTCGTCTTCCCTCACTTCTTCTTCCGAGGCGCAGTGATCCGCTAGCCGCAGGACGGCCTCCAATCGAGCAAGCTCCCATGGTCCGTATCGGCGAGTGACCCGCTCGGCTAGCTCCAACCAACCTTGATCAAGCCTCAGCGGAGCATCACCAACGCGTACTGTTACTCCTCCGTATTCCAAAGACATCGAGGATTGATCATCAAGGCAGGGCGGGAAAAAGGGCCGTCCGTAGCCGTGGTGCGTGCCAATCAACCAAAGTACCAGATCCTTCTCATCCGGTGACAAGGCGGCGATTCTTGGGTCTTTCTCGGCAAATGCCACAGAGAGTGCCTCGTGGCGGAAGTACTTGGGGACGGCACGCGGGGTGTGGAAATCAAGCCGCCAGCCATTTCGTTCCGATTTTGCCAGCGGTTCGCGAACTGTCGTGAACGACCACGAAACATCCCAACGGGGCATGCCCAGCAGGAGCGAGCTTTGGCCTGCCAGATCAGCCTGGAAGCGCGTATCGACTTTGCCTACATCGTGCAATTCTGCAGCTAGAGTGATCAACTCGCATATGGACGCGTCCAGACCTGCTCGCTCGGCGAATTGACGCGCGTGGTCTGTGACGCCCTTTAGGTGACGAGCCAGGCTCACCTTCTTACCCGTCCACGAAGACTCCGCAAGGTCGGTGATGGAGTCGTTGCCTTGTCCAGAAGTATCCGCCGAAGGGATCGTCAAGAGGCCGGGACGCAATTTGTATCCGCTGGTGATGATAAATCCGCGTTCCGGGTTCTCATCATCATAGAACAACAGTTTCGTACGGCGGGCGTTCATGCCCAGGAGCAGTACTTGCCACATCTGCGGTAATGCGTCGAGTGATAGCAACAGCTCGCACGCGCCTCGTCCGGTCGCTTCGTCACCCTGCTGTTGAATCCAGGACTGAATGCTGTGCCACATCTCACCAGCCAACTCCTGGGCCAGGTCCGGTTGTTCGCGTCTTAGCCTATTGAGTATACTGGACGCGGTCACGCGAAGAGTTCCCCGCAGACGCTGCAGGTAGTGGGCTTCAAGCCCAAGATCTTCTACGTCCTCTCGGCTTGACGGATTCCAGCCCCATTGGTCATAGCCACCCATTGAGGCCGGAACAACGACCAGCGTACCAGGCATGATCTCGCGGGCATCGGACAGGCACTTCCATTCGCGAGTCTCGACATTCCAGATGGCGAACCTGTTTTTCAGATTTTCTTCAGAAGGCCTTGACTCCTCCGGCGTGCTTTCGACGACATCGCTGAACTGGGACCATTGTGCATGCGACCGAAGCCAATTTCGGAAGACCCAGATGGGTAGCGACACTGCCTCGAGCGCGGAGGGTGGACACGACTGCAGTGAGAGGTTGACTTGCGTCGCGTCTTCGAAATCAACATCCGCGCGCCATACGACTTGTATGTCTGCCGAGGTCTGGGGACCGTGCAAAAAGAGCGACGGCTCCGGGGTGGCTACCGGGGCGGGAGAGGTGTGTGACCACAGGCGCACATACTCCGGCAACAGTGAGGGAGCATTTGCCCGGGAACTCGCCAGAGCCTGAAACCTGTCAGAGGAAAGGCCTTGCATGATGGGCTCAAAGGCTTTGATTCCAAAGTCGATCGGTCCGTTCAACTCCCGAAGCCATTGGCAGGTGTCGTACGCAGAACTACCGTAGATTCGAGCAATGATTGACCAAGGAGCACGAGAGTCGCTCTTCGATGGCTTGCCGACGGGATGGAGGATGACGGCTCGGCTCAGTCCGCGCTCGCCGAGGCGATCCAGCCGACCAAATCGCTGCCGCAGCGCATCAATTGGTGCAATCTCTGTGACCAGCGCATCCACGTCGAGATCCGCCCCTGCCTCAACGGTTTGCGTGGCGACCAAAATGATGGGTTTGGGGGGATTTTTCCGTTCGGGGCTCGCCTCCAGCGGCTGGATCCTACCCATAAGACGATCGCGGTCGAGAGGGCGTAGCCGGCCCGTCAACAGCATTACGTCAGCCCGATCCTCGGCTGCATCGCGGAGCTTGGTGAACACACGGCGAGCCAGATCGACGCGGTTCACGATGACAGCAATGCGGCTAGCCTGCTTCAGATGGGTGGTGTCTGGTAGCTGTGCTCGGCTGCGACTTCGTTTTTTCTCGCCACCTTTTTTCGGTTGGGATTCGGCACGCTCGCCTAGGCCAGCCAGCGACATTGCATGTTCGACGAATGCATCTACCCCTTCACCCTCGTAGGCTTCCAGGGTCGCAAGTTTGCTTGCTTCAAGCCTCTTGCGAAGCACGGGACAGTGCCAGTCTTCTTCATCGAGGCGAAAGGCGTTGGTGCCGGTCTCGCCAGGCGTTGCAGACAGCGTGACCACGCCGAACGGAGCAAGGCGGGCTTGTTCGGCGAGCGTACCAGGACGTTGGCCAGGTTCCGGATGTCCCTTTCGGATAGCCTCAAGCGTGTCCTTGAGAGGCTTGGACAGATGCACCTCGTCCAGAAACCACAAAGCGTCTGATCCGACCAGCCCGGCATGAACGGGAGCCATCCCACTCGAAACGCCGTAGCCTCGGAACAGCAACCGCGAGCCCACCTGATCGACCGTGGAAACGATGACTAACGGCTGAGCCGGCGCGCGTACCCAGTCGCGATCCTGTGGGACTCCTCCGCGCAAGTGTACGACGTCAAGCGGATCGCCTTTAACGCCCGACAGGGCCGTGAGAGCGTCAGCGACATCACCAACCAGCTTGGTTGGAGGCTGCCGAAGCGCGCATGCAAGGATGCAGGCCTGCTCAAAGGCAGCATCCACCACGATGCGCCGGTCAATGACAAAAAGCATGCGCATGGGGGCCCGGCGACGATGGTGCCCGCAGGCCTCAAGAGCCAGATGGAACACGGCGATAGCGATGACTGACGTCTTTCCCGTCCCCGTTGGCAGATTCAACAAGTCAGGCCAGCGACCTGTCGTGAGCACTTGCCGTGCCAATCGCGTCTGCCAGGGGAACGGCTCGTATCGATAGACGTCGCGGAAGAAGGCTGGAAAGTCCGAGGGGGTTAGCGTCATTTCGCGTCCTCTCCATAAAGGGGGAGGCATAGTCCCAGTCCTCGATATCGACCTGCCCCGAGGATTAGGGGCCCTCTTACAGGAGCGGCGAACGTCAATACCAGGTGCACCAGTGGCCGGCCCCGGTGAGGACTATCTTCCGGCAAGCATCGAGCGACTTCCGGGGCCGACGGCGCTGCCCGCACCGTCGCATGTTTGTGGACTTCCACATCGAGTCCTTCGACGGCTTCCTTTGGCAAGCCGATATTCACGCACGACTGGGCAACGATACTGGCAAGCTCCTCACCGGGCTTCGCCTTGGGATAGCGATCCAGCACCATCGGAAGCACGGTGGCCCACCGGCGAGACGGTCCCAAATACCTCGTGAACCGGCAGGAAGCCCGTTCGGAATCCGGATTCAGCGCAAGGGTCCAGGACCCTTGTGCGCCGAAGTGCAGCAGCCCGCATGTATGCGACTCGGTTCTTAGGAAGCCTGTCAAGGCACTGATGGCTATTTGCCGGTCGGCGGGCGAGGTCTGGCGTGGCCAGAGAATAGCAATTCCCATGAGGCGCCCTTGCGAGTGCGCCCATCCTACATCGGCCAGGGGCACAATGGCCATGTGCGGTTCCGTGCTCGGGCGTCTCTGTGCATCGTGTCCAGATAGCACGGCTGGGACAGGGCTCCCCTTGGGCACGCAGCCCAACAACGCGTCTCTCAACCGCTTGGCGACAAGGGGAAAGGCAGGCAAGGCTGGTACGAATCCGCCTGCGTCCACCAAAACAGTCGGGGTGGTACCGTCGAAGACAGTCTGGGGAAGCTTTCCGTTGTCATGGGGTGCGACCACTCGCTGGTCGAGCGACGGCCGGGGCCGAAAGGCCTGGATAGGGTTTCGCTGGAACTTCGCGAACTGATCGCAAAGGTGTTTGAGACGTCCGGGATGTGCGACTCGCAGAGCGGTTCCTCGCAGGTCGCAATCCGAGGTTGCATGGTTCGGGAGATGGTCCAAAACAGCCATGCGAACCAGGGTATGGGAATGTCCCAGGTAGTGGACTTCTCGAGCCAACGTCTCCAGACACTGCCGATGCTTGGCGAACTGCCTGATCTGTTTCTCGTCCAAGCGCCACTGATAGTGGACCTGCATCGTTTTGGACGACGGCAGCACCGCCGGAAATGATCGAGGTTGACGGTTCTTCCGGAATTCCGGGACCACGCGAAGCGCTGCATCCAGTTCCTTCGGAGCCCGCGCACCGGTCCTGCCGCTGGTAGCCGCGTCGTTCGGTGGAACATAAACAGTCGCAACGTCTCGATGCTTCTGCGACGGAGCGAACACTGCAAGGTCGTCTGCGTCCAGTTGCTCAAGCCACTCCAGGGCCAAACGCTCCTTGTCGTCCGGCGGGGCATTTCGGCCCCAGGCCGCTACCAAGGCCTGAAAGACTCGATCCGGGTGTGGCGGCCATTCGGCCTGCTCGCGACAGTACGGAGAGGCCGCAACCGAGACCCCGGTGAGGAACTCCACCTCAATTACCAGCATAAGGCACCTCGTCCTCGTTTTCAGTGTGGGTTTTTCGCAGCGCCGTCGTCTTCCTTCTGTCCGGCCAACGCCTGAGCCCGCGACAGGGCGACCAACTCGACCAGGCGAGCCTGCGGCTTGAGGCGAATGGGATCGGTGTTCCACCGGAAGCCGGCGTCCCTGACCTTGCGCACTGTTTCATTGAAGAGGTCAATGGCTTCGTCGGGCGTAATCGAAAACTCTTTCGTCGAGCCGTCTGCGTGCACGATCTCGAAGGGGGCGACCTCTCGACAGACCAGGTTGCAGCGGGAGCGAAGGGCATAGCCCGCTTGGTCTTGCTGCGTGAGGGCGACCAGAGCCATTGCCGCCAGCACAGCTCGACCGGCAGACTCGTCTTTCACAGTCTTCCCCGGGAATTTCAGTCGACGCAACCCGGCGCAGGTGATAACGGCAGTGTGCTGGGCGTATTCGATCGTAACCCCGCCATTAATGATGTTGGAGATGACGTTGGAGTGGTTCACCTCGGAAGGCTTGACGCTTTTTTCGCCCTTTGTTCCCGAAGCCACGACCCAGTCCAACGCTCCGCCTACCACTCTGGCGCTGGCGCGAATCCCCAGCGGGTCAATACGGACAGCTGCCTTCTGACCTTCGACCGCATTGACTCCGATGATCTCAGAAACGATATTCCGGGTGAACTTGGTCCCGAGACCTCCTCCCTCACCCGTCGAGTTCCAGACGCCGAACAAGAGTGATGTGGGACTAATTTCGAACAAATAAAGTGCGTTGGTCGGCTTGGTCAGCAGGAGCTGTTTGTACTGATCCGTTTCCGTGAATTTCACACCGTTCAGCTCGCTGTCACGGATGATCGCGTCAAACACACGGTGAGGTGCGTCCAGTGAGGTCACTTCCCCCAGGTCACTCACATCCGACCCGTCGGGACCCTTCTGCTCGGAAAAGTCAACCACCAGGTATGGCATGGCGATGCGCTCGGCGCGAATGGCCTGCAGCAGCGCCTCTTCCAACCGATTGGCCTGACTCTGAACGCTATCGATCAACACGCAGTTGACACTCTTGTTGATGTCCTTTCCGTTTTCCTTAACGTCAATGCGCCTCATCTCGAAGATGTGCCGGGGCGGGTCTTCCCTTCTTTCGCCCGGATAGGTTGGAGGGAAGATCTTTTCGCCCGGGCCTCCCACGGGCATGAGCTTCTGGACGCGACGAATCGCTGCGTCTTGCTCGACCGTTTTTTTCAAGATCTCAGCCGTTAGTTCCATGGAAGACCTCCTTCATCAGAATGATTTGTCTTGTCTCGCCAAGGCTGAATCGCATGTTCTCGCACATCGTCGCATCAGCAGTGGCCGTGCGGGGCTGATCGGTCAGCCGCAGGTATATGAAGCGGTTGAGCTTGAGCGTGCGAACCTCAGCCCGACGATGGTGAAAGCCGATCGCATACCACGCCCGCTGGCCCCAGTACAGACAGTAGGGATCGAAGCGGAAGACCTCGCCGTCCGTCGTGCTATGGACGCTGGTGCGGGCCGATTCATACGAGCACAACAAAGCACGGCGTTTGGCGATTGCGGTTCGCACATCGTGATACACACTTCGCACTTCGAGGCTCGGCCCGCAACTGGCCAGTTCAATGGCCAGATGCTGCTGGACGTCGTCCAGTTCGCGCTTGACCTTGTCCGGCAGTTGAGCAAGCACCTTCTGGCTGGCCTTCTCCAGCGGTTCGAGGAAGGGAATCTGCTCGCGGCGGCCGATCTGGCCCGCGGCGGCCACCAGGGCCATCGCCTCCTCCGTCGTGAGCTCCACCGACGGCAAAAAGAACTCCCGGCGAATCCGGTAACAGCCGGCGGTGCGGTCGAAGTAGTAGGGGATGCCGGCCCCCTCCAGCATCTGAAGATCGCGGTAAACGTTGCGAACGGTGATACCCAGCTCGCGGGCCAGAGACGCGGCATTCCAGCGTCCCGACCTGATGAGTGTCAGACTTCGAAGCAAGCGGTGGACGCGTCCGTAGACTTTGGCCATGTGCTTCCTCTGATTGAGCCACAGAAAGGCGAGGAAGCATTCTACACGGCAGAGACTTCATTGAGAAGCCATCGGTTGTGAAAATAGGTTCAAATAGAAGAGGCGGAACCTTTCATGAAGTGCTTTCGATGCAGAAAAACATTGCTGTATAGGGGTTTACGTGTCACGGGCGAAGGGCAACGGCCGTGAGAACGGAAGGGGTAAGGGGCGGATGGTCGAAGCGTTCGCGACCGGTGACCGTCTGGCGACACGCAAAAAGACACCGGCGCGGGGGAGCCGTTGACTCGCCCGCGCCGGTGCCAAACGTGACGACGCCGTCAATTCTCGGGAGCGGCGATACGGCGGTCGTGGCGGCTTACCGCACGATCATCGCATCGGGCATGACCAGCAGCGCGTTCTCCGTGCTCAGCAGTTCGAGCCGCTGCAGGAGGCTCAACACCGCCCGCATCCGCACCGGGTCGGCCTTGGCCAGCGTGCGGAGCAGTTCGGCGGCGGCTGGCGTGCGAGTCAGCCAGCCGCGGTGCATCACCTGTACGCTGTCGCCTTCCTCATCAAGATCTTCGCCGGACAGGCTCTTGATGAACAGCTCGACGAAGTTCTTGGGCTCGGGCAACTGGACCACCTCGTAGTTGCTGATGTTGGCCTCCGAGGCTGCCGCCTTGATGGCGTCCTGCAGGCCGCCGAGCTGATCGACCAGACCTTTGGCCTGGGCCTGCCGGCCGGTGTAGACACGCCCACCGGCCAACGCTTCCAGATCGCCCTTGAGCTTATCCTTGCGACCCTCAGCAACCCGATCCTTGAACGCCTGGTAGACATCGCGCATGTAAGTGCGAACGATCTCCCGCTGCTCGTCAGTGAACGGCCGGCTCGTGCTGAACAAGTCTGCCCGCTTGCCGCGAGTGGTTTCATGAAAGTTGACGCCTACCCAGTCCCACAGGCCCTGCGTCACCAGCTTGCCGCCCACCACGCCGATGGAGCCGGTAATCGTGCCGGGATCGGCAAAAATCTTGGCCGCACCCGCCGACACGTAGTAGCCACCGCTGGCCGCCACGTTGCCCATGGAGACGATGAACGGCTTGTCGCCCAAGGCTTGCGTGGCGTGCCAGATGATGTCGCTGGCCACTGCCGAGCCGCCCGGCGAGTTGACCCGCAGGACCACCGCCTTGACTTGATCGTCCTTGCGCACGCGGGCGAGCAACCGGCGCAGCGTCGTGCTGCCGACCAGCCCTTCGCCGCCGAACAGGTCGTCCTCGGTCTTGCCGGGCACGATCATGCCATCGACATACACGACCGCGATCTGCGGCCGCGTGCCGGCTTTGGTCTTGGCCATCATCTCGCCGAAGAACTTGAAGATGCCGAACGGACTGGACAAATCCACATCGGGCAGCTCGCGCTGGCCGTAATTGTGAACCAGCTCCAGCGTGCCGTACCGCTCCTTGAGCGTCTTCATCAAATCTTCAGGATACGCCACTTCATCGACCAGCCCGGCGGCCTTGGCTTTCTCGGCGGTGAATGGTCCCTGGTCGATCAGCTCGCGCACCCGCTCGGGTGAGAGCTTGCGATCCTCCGCAATCTGCTGAACCATCTGGTCGAAGAGGTCGTTCACCAGCCAATTGGTCATCTCCAGCGCTTCTTCGGACGGGCCGGTTCGCGTGAAGGGTTCGCCCGCGCCCTTGTACGAGCCGACGTGCTCGATGTCGGCCGTGACGCCGATCTTGTCGAGCAGCCCCTTGAGATAGGCTTGTTCGAGATGCAGGCCGATGAGATTCACGCCGCCGGTGGGCACAATGTAGAGCTTGGACGCCGCCGTCGCCATCAGGTACGTCGGCTGCTCCTCGTCCTCCAGCAGCGCGAACACGTCCTTGTCGGCAGCCTTGAGCCCCAGGAGCGTCTGGCGGATCTCCTGCCGCTGGGCCCAACCGATCTGCGGCTCGTCGAACAGCAGGATCACTGCTTTGACCTTGGGGTCGCGCTTGGCTTTGTTCAGGCGGTTGAGCAGCTCGTAGAAGTTGATCTGGTCGATCTTGAAGAGGGAGAATTGGGCCGGGGCTTCGGGCAGTTCGCCGGACAAGCGAAATACGGCCACCTTGTTGACTACTTCCGTCTCGTTGACCGCCGGAGCCGTCCACCCGGTGGAAGCGAATACGAATCCAATCCCGATGATGATGATTCCCGCGCGTCTGACGTGTCGCATGCTTGTTCTCCAACGCCCCGGGCGTCGGCAAGCAGGCACGTCCTGGCCAACGCCGCGACTACTGCGTTCCAAAGAGCCGATCACCCGCATCGCCCAGGCCGGGCACGATGTAACCGTTCTCGTTCAAATGTGAGTCCACCGCCGCCGTGTACACCATGACATCCGGATGGGCCTTCACCAGCTTGCGAATGCCTTCGGGGGCGGCCACCAGACAGAGCAGCTTGATCGACTTGGCCCCGGTCTGCTTGATGACGTCGATGGCTGCGGTGCACGAACCGCCCGTCGCCAGCATGGGGTCAATCACGATGACATCGGTCTCCGCGATGCCGGGCGGCAGTTTATTGTAATACACCACCGGCTCGAGAGTAGTTTCATCGCGGTAGATCCCCAGGTATCCAACCCGGGCCTGCGGAACGAGTTGCAGGATGCCGTCGGCCATTCCCAGCCCCGCTCGCAGGATGGGGACCAGCGTGATGCCGCGGCGGAGATCTGCCCCGGTGGCCACCGCCAGCGGCGTCCTGACCTCCACCGGATCAACGGGGTACTCTCGCGTCAGCTCGTAAGCCATGAGCATGGCGATCTCGCCCAACAGGCGGCGGAATATGTCGCTGGTTGAACGAATGTCGCGGGCCAAAGTGAGCTTGCGTTGCACGAGCGGATGGGAAATAACGTGCACCTGCTCCGGAAGCTTCATGACGACTCCTCGAGCGCGGCAAGGCTAGCCGGTTGCGGAGCGGCAACAGGGCGGTGCCGCAGGCGCACCAGCCACAAACCCGCCACCGGCAGACTGAGACTCAACAGCCCCAGCAGGATGCCCCCGCGCCAGGGGGCCAGCGGATCGGTCCCGGCCGTGCGGATGAGCACGAGCCCTTGCAGCATGAGCCCCAGCGCCAGCAGCGCGGATCGCCGATCGACTCGCCACGGCAGCAGCAGCACCCACAGCGTCAGGAGGATGATCAGCTCCCGGCCCAGGGGAAATACCGCCACGCCGTAGGCCGGCGGCCCCAGATCGATCAGCCCCGACCAGCGGACACGGACTTGGCCGTCCTGAGCCTGAAGGATAGGCGGACCGAGCGGGTCCATGGTCTCGCCCTCGGGGGCGCGGACCCACATGTGGCGGGTATCAGCCACCAGTTCCGCCGGTACACCCTTGTGCCTCAGCAGGGCGGCCGCCAACACCGCCCGGCCGTCGCAGTCTTCGCGGCCGCGGGCGATCACCTCCGAGACGGTGGGGATATAGTCCGCCACGCCCCAGACCTCCCAGTCCCAGCCGTAGGGAATTTCGCGGCGGACGAACGTCTCGACCTCCCGCAAGAGCACGGAAGCGTCTGCGGAAGCCAGCCCTTTTTCGTCCAGGAAGGATTCGAATCTCGCAGCCATCGGGGCCAAGGCAGGATCGGCGGGGTCCGGCAGCGAGTCCAACTGCCGAAAATGGCGAATGTGTCGCAGAAACAGCCCCGGGTGCGGGAACAGTGCACCGAATGTCACGACCAGCAGGATGGCCCATTTCACCGGCCACCGATACCGGGCGGGAGCGAGTTCGAGTCTTCGACGTAATCCGCTCAGCATCAGGGCCTATTCCAACCGCGACTCCGGGATTCCCCTCTCGGCGGGGTCATGTTACCACGGTCGGGAGAAAAGCGGAAGCAACGCCGAGCGGTCGGATTGCGGCGGTTGAGGCGGTCGATCCCTTTGCATAAGATCGGGGACTTCCGGCGAGCGAGCTCGTCCTGCACTCGGGGATTTCCGACGACAGAACGGCTGTTCGCCGCCCGTCCCGGCGAATCGTGCGGGCTGGAGGCTTGCACGACAAAGCGATATCGCCGGGCGCCGAGAGGAGAATGCCGTGCTGCGAGAGCTGTTTGAACGCCAGGCCGAACTGAACCGCCGCATCGGGTTCGATCCCGCCGAGCTGCGCGAGAACTTCGATCCCAAGAAGGCCGGCGAATGGATCAACAATTATCTCATTGCCATGAGCAACGAGCTTGAAGAGCTTCGGAACTGCACCTACTGGAAGCATTGGTGCGCCGAGGCCAAGGCCGGGCGGCGTTACGAGCTGCACGATCTGCAGAACGCTCGCGTCGAAGTGATCGACATGCTCTTCTTCTGGATCAGCCTGGCCCAGTGCGTCGGCCTCGACGCTGATGACGTGATGGACCTGTACCGTCAGAAGCTGCGAGTGAACCATCAGCGCCAGACCGACAATTATTCCATGTCGGGCAAGGACGAAAACGATAACAAGACCATCCAGCTCAAGCGCGGGTAGTGTTCGGCACGCGCCTCGCCTACGATCGGACGCGGAGTGTATGCACTGCCCCTGCATCATACGGGCGAACGCTCTGAGGGCGAGCGTCCGGAGAGCGAATGCCCGAGAGGCAAGAGCCCCGTTGAAAGGACATTTATGCAGAAGGAAACGTTCGAGTTCCTCAAGGCTTTGGAGGAAACGCCGTCGGTTTCCGGCTTCGAGCAGCCGGCCATGTCGCTCATTCGCAAGCGGATGAAATCGGTTGCCGACTCGATCGAAACCGACGTGCACGGCAATCTCATCGTCGCCATCAACCCCAAGGGCAGCCCGCGAGTCATGCTCGCCGGCCACTGCGACCAGATCGGGCTCATGGTCAAGATGGTCAACGATGAGGGCTACATCTATTTCGGCACGGTCGGCGGGATCGATGCCACCGTGCTGCCCGGCTCACGTGTGACCATCCACACCCGAAACGGCCCCGTCGAGGGCGTCATCGGCCGCAAGCCCATCCACCTGATGAAGCAGGAGGAGCGCAACCAGGCCAAGATCGAACTGCAGGATCTGTGGATCGACATCGGAGCCAGGAACAAGGAAGAGGCCCTCAAGCGGGTGTCCATCGCCGATCCGGTCACGTACAAGCTGGGCTTCGAACGGCTGGGCGACGATTACGTGACCTCGCCGGGTTTGGATGACAAAGTAGGGGCCTTCGTGGTGATGGAAGCCGCGCGGCTCGCCGCGGCCAAGAAGCTCAAGTGCGCCTTGTTCGCCGTGGCCACCGTGCAGGAGGAACTTGGTCTGCGCGGTGCTCGCACGAGCTGCTACGGCATCGATCCGCTCGTGGGCATCGCCGTGGACGTGACGCACGCGACCGACAATCCCGGCGCGGACAAGCGCGTGGCCGGCGACATCGCGCTGGGCAAGGGACCGGTGATCGAGCGCGGACCCAACATCAATCCCGTCGTCGGCGAGCTGCTCATCGATTCAGCCCGCAAGGCCAAGATCCCGTATCAGATCGGCGCCGCTCCCGGCGCGACCGGCACTGATGCCAACGCCATTCAGATTTCGCGGGCGGGCGTGGCCGCCGGACTGGTCAGCATCCCCAACCGCTACATGCACACGCAGGTGGAGGTCGTCAGCCTCACCGACTTGGAAAACAGCGCCAAACTGATCGCCGAGGCGGTGGCGCGAATCGACGGGAAGATGAGCTTCATTCCGAAATGAAGCCGGCATGGCAGGAAGGAGCAGAGGAAGGCGGAAGGAGGAAGCGGCTTGAAGCTCTGACTTCCTCAGCTTCCGCTTTCCCCTCTGCTGCATTCACACACAGACCACTTCGGTCACTTCAGGCACGTTCGCCTTCAAATTCCGCTCGACGCCGAACTTCAGCGTCATAGCCGCTGACGGGCAGCCCACGCAAGCCCCGTGCAGCCGAACCTGCACGATGCCGTTGTCGTCGACGTCCACCAGCTCGAGGTCACCGCCGTCGCCCTGGATAGCCGGACGAAGCTGGTTGATGATGGCAGCGACGCGCTCTCGCAGCGTGCCCCCGGGGGCGTTGTTCGAATCGGACATGGGTTCTCCTCAAAGGGTTCGGTCGGATCCAAGTAGTCACCAGTATAAACTTCCCCCATTTTGACGCAAGGACGGCCGTCTGGCCGTTTCGATCGCTCGGCAGTCAGGCCGCGTGGCCTTCGTGGCAACCGTCCACGTTGTGGAGCATCCTTCCAGCGTACTGCTCGCAACCCTCATTCGTGGCTTCCTTGGCGGCATTGCCACCTTCCGGTCCGGTTTGACGGTCCTTCCGTGACCGGAGATGATGGCCGCGTCTTGTCGTGCGGGCCTCACGGCTTGCATGGGTGGGCAGGCTATCTGTACCACGAAGCACCGTTCACTTTCCTGTTCAAGCGAGGTCGGACAATGTCCAGCAAAATCAGCCTCTTTTGTGGCATTCTGATCACTTTCGGCGGCGCCTGGGCGGCCGAGAGAAAGGGCGAAACCTACCTCGCTGACGTGCAACACCGCTTCCTCCACGTCCAGCAGCAGTGGGGCGAACTGGGAATCAACCAGGCCGCTCACCAGGCCGGTCAGCAGGCCCAGCCGTTGATCGTGAATGGCCGCGAGTATGCCCGGGGTCTGGGCCATCACGCGGCAGGTGAGATCATCGTGGACCTGGCCGGCGAATTTCGCCGGTTTGAGGCCCTTATCGGTGTCCAGACACAACCGGGCGGCCATGGATCGGTCGAGTTCAAGGTGTTTACCGACGATGAGCTCAGATTCGAAAGCGGGCTCATGAGGCAGGATGCACCGGCTCGCAGCATCTCGATCGACGTGAGCGGCGCTCAAGAACTGCGGCTGGTCGTGACCGACGGCGGCGACGGCATCGAGTGTGACTGCGCCAATTGGCTCGAAGCCCGACTCGTTCCCGATCCTGCCGCGATCGCTCAGCCCGCGGAGTCTGTTCTCGACATCGCTCCGTTCGCCGAAGTCGTCGTCTCCGATCCCGCCCGGACGCAAGGCTCACGAGCCAACCGCATCGAGGAGTATCACGCCGATGACGTGTACTTGGAAACGGCCGTCCGGCCCGACTCCCGCGGAGTCTATGGCGTCGATGCCACCGCCGAAAAGCCCGCCGCCTTAGGGCTCAAATGGCTCGAACGCCGGCGCTTCCGTGCGGTGGGATTTGAACTGGCCGCCAACTCGCCACCGCTGAAGCTCGAAGATGTGCAGGTCCAGTGCTGGGTCGGCGAGTCGGCATGGCAGGGGAGTTGGCAGGCGCTTGCCGGTCTGTGGTCTCGCCAGGAGCGGCGTTGCATCTTCCAACCCGACTGGACCAGTCTGCCCGCCGCTCGGGGTGGCACGCGCAAGGTGCGATTCATCTTCCCCGCGTCTGCCGCCATCACTCGCTTTACGGCTGCCGCTCCCACGCGCTTGGGCGAGACGGCGCTCCGCGTGCAATTGGAAAGCGCCCCATCCGGCGGCCCGGCCGTCGTTGAAATCTACAATGGCCAGTTAATCGGCGCGAGCGATCCGCTGCGTGCCGAGCTGCCGACGGATCAGCCGGTCACGCTCCGCGTCCGCTACAGCAAGCCCCGGCCATGGCTGACCGACCAGACGGTTCTGCGTTTCCGCCTCCCGCAGGGTGCGTTCGGCGTGGCGGTGAATGACGTCCTCACGCACGGCTGCGTCTACGTCCACAACATGGGCCTGTTTGTCACGACCGATTCGCCGGCCAAGACGCTGGACGCGTACAAGCAGGAGATCGCCGGCAAGAAGACCGTCCTCGAGGAAGTGCGATCGCGGCCTGACCAAACGTTCGCTCAGGCGACGCGGTTCATTCACAACCCGGCCCAGGACATGCTGCCCACCATGCTGTCGCTGGCCTGCGACAACCACAAGATCGTCGTGCATCGTCACGGTATGATCCAGTTCAGTGCCGCTCCCGAAACCGACGACCACTTCGTCAGCAAGCTGCTCAACCTCGCCGGTCAACTCGTGCCCACGTTCGGATCGGGCAAGAACGACAAGCTCACCCGCACGCTGGACGGCGGCTGGATGCCCATCGTGGTTAACCGTGTCGAAGAAAACGGTATCGTTTACAAGCAACGAACCTTCGTGGCGCCGCTGGGCAAGGACGCTGACGGCCGCGAGGGCGCGGTCGCCGTCGCCGAGTTCACGATCGTGAACCAGGGGAACAAACCTGCCGATGCTTCGCTCGTCCTGAACAGCGTGGCTGATTCCGCCAAGTCCGACATCGCCGAAGTGATGGCCGTTCCCTCCGGGGCGGTGGCGCTCCGGCGCGGCCGCTTGATGACCTACGTGCAGGCCACCGAAGCCGAGCCGCTGAAGCTCGACGTGATCGAGGGCGGCGTGAAACTGGTGGGCAGCCTGCCGCCGCGGGCGAACAGCCGTAGCGTCGCGTTCATCCCACTGGCCGTCATGAGACCCGAGCAGTACACGCAGTTCGGCAACGCTGACGATCTGCTGCGGGCCACTCGCGAACACTGGAAGCAGCAACTCGCAGGCAGCACCCAGATCGAAATGCCCGACCCGCTGCTCATGAACGTCATCAAGGCTTCACAGGTGCACTGTCTCATCGCCGCCCGCAATGAGGAAGACGGTGCCCGCATCTCGCCCTGGATCGCCTCCATCAGTTACGGGCCGCTGGAGAGCGAAGCCCACTCCATCATTCGCGGCATGGACGCCCTCGGCCATCATGAGTTCGCCCGCAAATCGCTTGAATTCTTCATCCATCGCTACAGTCCCGAGGGCATGTTGACCACGGGGTACACGCTCATGGGGACCGGCTGGCATCTGTGGACGCTGGGGCAGCATTACGAGCTGACGCAGGACAAGGAGTGGATCGCCAAGGTCGCCCCCGAGGTCAGCCGCGTGTGCGAGTGGATCGTGCGTCAGCGGCAGAAGACCATGCGACTGCGTCCCGATGGGTCGCAGCCGCCGGAATATGGCCTCATGCCGCCCGGCATCATGGCCGACTGGAACGCATTCGCGTACTACTTCTGCCTCAATGGCTATTACGCCGCGGGTCTTCAGGCTGCGGCCGAAGCGTTGGCCGAAGTCGATGCAGGCAAGGCCGCTCAGTGGCGTGAACAGGCTCGCCAGTTCGCGAGCGATATCGCCCGCGCCTATCGCTGGACGCAAGCGATGATGCCCGTCTACCGGCTGCGCAACGGCGTCAGCGTGCCGGGCTATCCGTCGCAGTTGCACGGGCCCGGACCCACCGGCAACTTCTTCCCCGGCGAGGACGGTAATCGCAGTTGGTGCTACGACGTCGAGCTGGGTTCGCACCATCTGATCCCATTCGGCATGATCGCCCCCGACAGCCGCGAGACCGCTTGGATGATGGATCACATGGAGGACGTGCAGTTCCTCTCCGACGGCTGGTTCGATTTCCCCGCCGCACGCTCGGCCACGGATCCGTTCAACTACGGCGGCTTCGCCAAGGTCCAGCCGTACTATTGCCGCAACGGCGAAATCAACGCCATGCGCGACGACGTGAAGCCGTTCATACGAACGTATTTCAACGCGTTGGCCTCGCTGCTCAACTACGAGAACCTTTCGTTGCAGGAGCACTTTGCCGGCGTCGCCGCCTGGAACAAGACGCACGAAACCGGTTACTTCCTTCACCAGACGCGGCTCATGATGGTCATGGAGCGACCGGGCGACGAACTGTGGCTTGCGCCGTTGATCACCAGCAACTGGCTCCAGGACGGCATGTCCGTGGCCGTCACCGGCGCTCCGACCCGCTTCGGCCCCGTGAGTTACCGCATCACCTCGGCCGTGGGCGAGGGCCGGATCGACGCCCTGATCGAACCTCCGACGCGCCAAACGCCTCGGCAGATCGTCGTCCGCCTGCGTCATCCTGAGGGCAAGCCCATGAAGAGTGTCACGCTGAACGGCAAGGCCCATGAGAACTTCGACGCAGCCAAGGAGATCGTACGCATCACCCCGATCGCGGGAAAGATCGAATTCCGCGTGACTTACTGAAGCCTTCCGACGGGAATCATCGCACGAACGGCTGGGTTTAACCTGGTTTAGCCCAGCCGTTCTCTGTCCCATTGGATTCAACTTTTCCCGGAGGACCTCCTACAACCCGGATATGATTGGCTTTCGCCGCCCTCCCGGCGTACACTCGAATCGTTCTGACACGGGAGGTCCGATGCCGCCGAAACTCACACCTGATTGTTCGGCCCCGAACCACCGTCGAGCTGCCTCCGCTTTCACGGTCATCGAAGTCCTGGTGGTCGTGGCCATCATCGCGCTGCTCGTCTCCATTCTGGTCCCGTCACTGACTGCGGCTCGCAAGAGCAGCCGGACTGTCGTGTGCGCGAGTAACATTCGCCAGATCGGCATGGGCTGGCACATGTACGCGCAGCAGTGGCACGACTCCGCCGTCGCCGGACGCTTCCCCAAGCTTGCCAACTCCACGAATGTTTACTGGGTCGGCAACGGTTGGAAATACCGGGCGCGATGGTACGCAATGCTGGGCGCGCAAGTGCGGCTCTACGCCTTTTCGAGCCCCAGCCCCGACCCGGCTCTGGACAACACACAATCCGTGGACGGCGAAGTCTTCCTCGACCCGGAGGCACCGGGCTACGACAATGGCCGCAACTACCCGTACGGCTACAACTTCCAGTTTCTCGGCAACAGTCGAGCACGCCTCAGCGGCGGGCCTACCGACTGGATCAACTGGCCGGTGAAGCTCGGGCGGATCAAAGCGTCCTCGCGCACGGTCATGGCCGCCGACTCGCTCGGCACCGCGGCCAGTACGCCGGCGAACCAGCGGTTACCCTACGATCAGACCGGCGCCAACACCGATCCCGCCCGCGTGGTCAATCACGGTTGGGCTCTTGACCCGCCGCGCTTGACGGCCGCCGGCGATTTCTGCGACGACGGTTTGCGGGGCAAGGCTCGTTCCGCGCCCGATGAACGGCACGGTGGAAAGGCGAATGCACTTTTCTGTGACAATCACGTGGAGTCCGTGCGCAGTACTCAACTGGGCTACACGGTCAATCCTGATGGCACCGTGCCGCTGACCGATTCCGGGAACAACGCTTTGTTCTCCGGTACTGGCCGCGACGACGACCCACCCTCCATCCAGTAAACACCAACGAGCTAACCGGGACTTGTCCCTGCCGTCTCCTTTCGACGCGCGAAAGAAAACCTTGCCGGCAGTTCCCAGTCCACAGCTCAGAGCTCCCAGCTTTCCTCTAACCGATACCCGATCTCGCGGACCGTCCGGATGAACCGTGGCTCGCGAGGATTGGCCTCGATCTTCTTGCGGAGCGTGGTGATACACCGATCCACGCTGCGCACGGTGACGAACAAAGCGTCGCCCCAGACCGACTGCAGGATCTGCTCGCGGGTGAAGGCCCGGCCGGGCTTCCTCGCGAGCAGGGCGAGCACAGCGAACTCCTTGGGGGTGAGCACGACCTCGCGACCGTCGCGCAGCAGCTTGTGTGAGCTGAGATCCAGCGTGAACTCGCCGAAACGCTTCACGCCGACATGTCCGTTGGACCGCCGAAGCAGGGCGGCCGCCCGGGCCAGCAGTTCGCGAATACTGAAGGGCTTGGTCACGTAATCGTCGGCTCCGACGTCCAGCCCCAGCACGATATCGTTCTCGAGCGACTTGGCCGTGAGCATCAGGATGGGCATCTCCAGGCCGTCGCGACGCAGCAGCCGGCACACCTCGTAACCGTTGATGTACGGCAACATGATGTCCAGCACGATCAGGTCGGGCTTGAGCCGTCGCGCCGCGTGCAGACCGCTCTCGCCGTCCGCTGCCGTGTGCACGACGTACTGCTCGTGCGCGAAGTTGTCGGCGAGCACGCGCGACAGCGTGACGTCGTCCTCGACGATCAGCACCGTGCGACCACTCATCCCGGCACCTCCACCGAACGTGCGGGAATCCCCCGGCCTCTCCTCACGCTACCCCGGTTTCCGAGCAATGGGATTCAGCACCGCCGATCCCTTCGTGAGCGCACGTCCCGCCCGCGGCGGGCATGCAAACCGTGAACGTGCTGCCCCGGCCGAGCTGGCTCCGCACAGCAACGCGCCCACCGTGTGCCCGAACGATGTACGCCACGATGCTCAGCCCCAGGCCGCAACCGCCGGCTCGCCGCGCCAGGCTCTGGTCTACCTGGTAGAACCGCTCGAAGACGCGGCGACTCACCCGGCGGGACAGCCCGATGCCGTTGTCGGACACCTCGAAGCACACGTCATCGCCGGTCGCATACGCCCGAAGGCTAATGCGCTTGCTGTCGCCCGTGTACTTCCACGCGTTATCGAGCAGGTTCAGCAGTACCGTCACCATCGCATCGGCGTCGGCGGTGATGTCGGGCAGATCGGCTGCGACATCCAGTTCGAACGAACAGTCGGGCGCCGCCAGCCGGTCGCGCATGCTGTCGTACGCCGCCTGGATCACTTGCTCCGGCCGGCAGCGCACCAGCGTGAACGCGTGCCGACCGCGTTCCATGCGCGAAAACGTCAGGAAGTTGTCGATCAGCCGACTGAGCCTGGCGTTCTCGCGAGCGATCATCTCGAGATACTCGCGAGTCCGGACCGGGTCGCTACCATCGCGTTCCAGCAGCGTGTCCACCAGCGCCCGGATGGATGACAGCGGCGTCTTGAGCTCGTGACTGACGGTGGCGATCAGGTCGTTCTTCAGCCGCGTGAGCTTCACCTGCCGTCCGACGTATCGCACAGCCAAACCCGTCAGTACCAAAGTGGATGCGATGACCAGCAGGCCGATCCACACGTAGACTGTCACACGGCGCTGGGCGGCGGCGTCGAAGGGGTTGGGGCCGTCGAGCGTCAGGGCCAGTTCCCAGTCGGCCAACACTTCGCCGGCCGGCATACGCACGAACGGAGCCAAACCCGACTCGCGAAACCGCGCGGCAGGCATGAGCGAAACTGTCGCTCCGCTCGGGCGAAGCCGTGAACCCAACAGGGCGTTGGCCCGCGTTTGAATCCGCTCTTCGCTGATCAGGCCTACCGCGCTGCCGTTCGCCGACGCGACTGACCAGATCCCGGGCAGCCCCGTCGGTATCAGTTTCCGCGGCGCGGTCATCGCCTCGGATGACGGGACGCTCGCCACATAAGCCGCGGCCAACCGCTCGGCTTCGAGTGTGGGAAACCGCGCGCCGCCACGTGCCATGTCATGCAGCCGCTCCATGAGAAACAGCCGCTGGCCCGACGACAGTTCGTTGCCCTCGTAGTCGTTGAGAAAGGACACCAGGCGGTCGCGAACCCAGACGTATTCCGGTCGGTTCGGATGCGCGATTAACTCCAGTGCCAACAGCGCGCTGGCGGCGGCTATGGAACGGCCCTGGTCGTATACGCGCCAGTAGGCTTCGTCCTGCAATGCGTCGCAGAGCACGCCGATGGCGGCCTCACGGGGATCCGACTTCAACAGGCAGCGCACTCGAGCCTGCACCGCACGAGCTGCCACGGTCGGCGTCGCCGCACCGCCCGCAATTCGTGCGTACGCGTTCGCGGCAGCTTCGGCATCGCCCGACCGTTCGAGTTGCTCGGCCAGTTCCCACTCCGAACTCGACACCGGTTCCTCTGGCGGCAACGACTCGGCCGTACTGGTCGAACTCGGATAGAGCAATTCGCCGGAAAGGCCGTACAGCACGACGGCGTCCCAGTTTCCGCCGCGAACGGCTCGCGAAAACACCGCGGCAGGGGAGAGGGTGTGGTCAACTACCGACAGCGCGGCAATCTGCTCGTGCCAATCCGCATCCAGCCGTGAACGGATGGTCTCCAGTTGTCCGCGGTACGCATCCACGAGTTTCTGACGCACAACCAACCGTTCGTTGTTCACCGCCTGGCTCATGAACCACAACACACAGCACGTGGGGATCAGCACCGCGACTGATAACAGTGCCGACACAGGCCACAGTCGCTGACCGTAGCCCGTGCGGCCGGCAGTTGAGATGACGCGCTCATTGATCTTCATCGTCGGGCGATGCCCTTCCCTCGAGCCTCAGGTCTCAAGCCTCAAAGCCTTATTCCTCCCTCGTCGCCGCGCCCGCGCGGGCCGCCACTTTCTTGGCCTTCTCGTTGATCTTCCGGGCTCGTTGCAGCAGATCGTCGGGGATTGGCGTCGGTTTACCGTCCGCATCCGCCGTTGCGAACAAAATCACGTACCACGGTGCGGGCACGCCTTCGGCACTCTTGAAATTGCGGTAACTGGGACCGTTCACACCTACCCAGTAGACCTTGCCGGGATGCAACTTGACCGGCAGTGTGCAAACCGTCTGCGTGTCGTTGTAAGCAATCTTGCCCACGACCTCCGGATACGTGTCGCCGCCGCCCGTCCATGACCAGCTCCGGTCGGTCATGGGCCGACTGAACGTGACCGTGATCTTGTCCAAATTCGCCGGGACGTCCCGATCGAAGGCGGCCGGCTCGGTCTTCACGATCACGGGAATGCTCTGCGGACTGACCGCCGAGTCGCCTGCCTCGGCTGCCTCGTTGATTCTCCTGGCGGACGCGAGCATGTCCGCGGGAATCTCGGTAGGCTTGCCGTCGGTTCCGGCCGTGGCGAACAGGATGACATATGTCGGTACGGGGACGCCTCTGGCGCTCTTGAAGTTGCGATGACTC
>Ga0209204_1001227_pt1 | contig 24780 bp, 20 predicted proteins | sample AD_JPNMR2_MetaG_FD_184425 | JGI IMG/M metagenome (GOLD analysis project Ga0209204, IMG submission 184425) | Active sludge microbial communities of municipal wastewater-treating anaerobic digesters from Japan - AD_JPNMR2_MetaG (SPAdes) (version 2) | ecosystem: Engineered > Bioreactor > Anaerobic...
AGTGACATAATGCAATGGCAAGTGCGTCAAAGGCATCATCATACTGTATGATTTCTGGAGTTTTTAATATTTTTTTAACCATGAATGCAAGCTGATCCTTTGAAGAACGCCCGTACCCCGTTATTGATTGCTTTATCTGTACAGGTGTATATTCAGCATACGGGATATTGTGCTGAGCCAGCAACAATTTTATCACACCAATAACCTGTGCAACTGGAATTGCTGTTTTAACATTTTTATTGAAAAACAATTTTTCAACTCCACAGGATACCGGGCTATATTTTTGTATGATATCTGAAAGTGAAGTATATACATCTAACAAACGATTTTCATCAGTGGGCTTTGTTTCGATAACTCCACAATCGATATATGAAAAAGAATCACTTATGATAGCCCAGCCGCAACGCCCATATCCCGGATCAATACCAAGTAAATAAGCCACGTAATATCAACTCATATTGTTAATAATATCATCAGGGATATCAAAATTAGCATGAACACTCTGAACATCATCATGATCTTCCAGTGCTTCAATGAGTCTAAGACATTGCGAAGCTTTTTGCCCTTCTAGATGTACTGTTGTCTGGGGAACATAGGTAATTTCGCTATTCAGAGTTGGTAAATTATTTGAACGAATAACTTCTAAAATATCATTAAACTTTTCAGGGGCAGTGTAAACAACAATTGTATTGTCTTCTGTCTTAATATCCTCAATATCATAATCAAGTAAAATTTCCATGACGTTGTCTTCGGTTGTTGCGTTTGCATCAATGTTTATAACGCCTTTTTTATCAAAAAGATATGCAACGCATCCTGTTTCACCCAGATTTCCGCCATTTTTAGAAAAAATAGTGCGTATTTCAGGAGTAGTTCGGTTTTTATTATCGGTCATACACTCAACCATTATAGCCACTCCACCAGGTCCATATCCTTCATACCGAACTTCTTCATATGTTGAGCCTTCAAGGGCGCCAGTACCTTTTTTAATTGCTCTTTCAATGTTATCCATTGGCATATTATTTTCACGAGCTTTTAATACAGCGGTACGTAATCTAGGATTACTGTTCAGATCATCGCCACCAACCCGTGCTGCAACCGTTATTTCGCGTATGAGCTTGGTAAATACCTTACCTTTTTTGGCATCCTGTGCCGCTTTCCTGTGTTTTATGTTTGCCCATTTAGAATGTCCTGACATGTTTTATTCTCCTCAATGTACAAGTTTTCTAGTGTTATTACAAAGCAAGAACGAATGGTAGAATCATGACTAATTTTGTCATTAATAAAATAATCACAAAATTTGTGTAAAAATAATTTTTTCAATAACCACGTGAAATTTTCAACTGTATTTTTTCAATTTTTTTTGATGATTCACGGATTTTTGTACCGGAAGCGATAGCTCTGGTATACCAGTCTATTGCCTGCTGATATTGCATGGTATTTTCATACGTTGAAGCAATTTTGAAGTACAGTTCCCCTACGGTAAGTTTGCTATATTCATGCTCAAGGCGGCGTAATTCTAATTCATTATTTCCTAATTCATCCATAAGAGACTGGTATTCGGGGTAGAGTGAAATGTCCTTTTTATCAAGTAGTGTAGATTTAATGGTGTTAATTTTGATTTTGATCCCTTCAATACTATTTTTTTTATCTTCTATGGACTGATGTATTCTTTCAGAAATTTGTATAGCCTGGAGATAGTGGTTGAGACTTTCTGTGTAATTTAAATCCATACTGGTTATATCACCAATTATTGCATGTGATATTCCTTTCCTTATCAGATCACTATCGCCATAGAGTGACAGCCCTTTTGATAGTGAGGTATAGGCCAATTTCATGTCTGAAATTTTAGTATAGGCTAAATACCCAAGAGCAAATTGTATAGCTGCATCATCAGGGTGGATAGTAAGATATAATTGATAATAGCGTCCTGCGTTTATAAAGTCACCTATAGATTCATAGCAGTTTGCAGCAGTTAAATAAAGTTCAGGAGGGGTATCGTTGCCTTTTGCCTGTATATAACGGTTGAGATGAAAAAGTGCTTTTTTCTTGTTTTTACCAGAAGCAAGCGCCAGAGCTAATTCTAATGAGTAATCATAATTATCAGGTTTAATTTCATATGCTTCTTCCAAATAAGTCAGATATGCGTCATATTTATTGAGGCGTTTAAAAAGGAGAGCAAGGGAATAGAAGATTGTATGGTCTTTTTCACTTATGGTGGTAAATCGTAATGCCTGGAAGTAATGTTGTACTGCTTCTTTGTATTTGAACATATTAAGATAGCAAAGGGCAGCATTGATATGTAGTGTATAAAGTGTATCATTATTTTCTATAAAATATGGCTGTAATTTTCTATCAGTAAATAATTTTTTCAAGTCTATGCCCTCTTCTATTTTTCCAATTGCAACATATGAGTCAGGAACCTTTTTATCAATACTTCTGGAAGAATACATTTCATCTAATTGCAATTGTATTATCTGCAGGGCATCGGTGAATTTATTTTGCTGTATCAGAGCAACATAATCCTGCCCACTGCCATTATCAATGAGCAGCAATATGGAAAATATAGAAAGGTACAAAATTAGCGATTTAAATTTCATAATAGTTGTTTTGACTGTTTAGTAGTATTATCGGATGGTTTGAAAAGCAAGTTGAATTACAGGAATTATCGCCGAATACGTATTTTCGGAAGTTGACGTTTCTTGATTTTTGGGGCGCCTTCTGGATTATATTTATTCTGAACATCTTCAATGCTATGAGTTATTAGCATTCTGACCACTTCTTCAGCTTTGTTAAGTACATCTATTAGTATAAAATTTTCATCTTCAGAAAAATCATTGAGAAGATGTTCTTCCATGGTCACGCCTTTTTTAGGATAGCCAATACCTATTCTAACCTTAGCAAACCTGTCAGATTTTAACGCGCGGGTAATGGATTCAATTCCCGGGTGTTTTAGCTTTGACATGATGGAGTCTATTCGTATCTCGCCAAGTGGCAGGGATGGGTCTTCCAGCACACATATGATATCACGTACATTAATTCGTAGAAAAGAAGCAATGTAAAGAACAGACTCACCTAAAAGGGTAACAAAGGTTTGAGGTTTTAGCAAAACAACATCTTCGCCAGAAATCTTGCCACGGCCTATAATTGATTTTTTCTTTTTAATGCGGATGTCGATATTCTCGTTATTACCAAGAATATCGACAACCTTAAATCCAATGTTTTGTCTGTTGTTAAAATATTCTTCGCCTGGATTTCCAAATCCTACGATTAGCTTCAATTATTAACTCCTTATATTAAATTGTTATTGCTGTTCTTCAGCAGGCTGAACTTCTTCTGCAACTGGCTGTGCAACTTCTTCAGCTGCCTTATGAGGTGCAAGAACAGCTACAATTACTGTCTCAGGGGTACTAAGAATTGTAACACCTTTGGGAGCAGCAATATCCTTTACATGTATAGATTGCCCAATTGAAAGATTTGTTACATCGATAGTAATTTTTTCTGGTAAATCTGCAGGAAGACATTCAACCTCAATTTCACGCTCAATAATTTCAAGTATGCCGCCCTGTTTAACACCAATAGAAGTTCCGCTAATTTCCACAGGTACTTTTGTAGAAATAGCTTCGGTCATGGTTACTCTAAAAAAATCTACATGCAGTATTTCGTCTGTTATGGGATGTCGCTGGTAATCCTTGACAAAGGCTTTAACTGGAGAGCCTTTAGAATCTTTAATGTCAAGGTCTATAAGGACATTTTCGGATATATGGCCTTTAAAAATTTTAAAGAAGTTTTTCTTCTGAACCATTATGGTCTGAGATTCACCATGAGAGTACAATACTGCAGGTATATACCCCTGTGCTCTGAGCTTATGATTTGCATTTTTCCCTATCTGGGTTCTTGTTTCAACTGGTAAAACGTGTGCTTCCATATCAACCTCTTTTAAATTATTTAATATACATTATAGTGAAAATGTTATAAAATTCAATAATAAATTTTTTCAACTATCGGACAAACAATGAACTAACTGATTCGCCGTTATGTATGCGACGTATAGCTTCACCAAACAGTGGAGCCATTGATAATATTTTCATGTTTGGCAGAAGTTTCTTTTCTGATATATCAATTGTATTCGTCAAAATGATTTCTTTAAAATCTGCTTTTTTAAGCTTTTCAGTAGCATTTTCAGATAATACTGCATGCGTTGCAATACAGTATATATCCTTTGCGCCATTTTCCCGTAATGCGTGTGCTGCCTGTGTTATGGAACCTGCTGTATCAATCATATCGTCAATTAATATACAGTTGTGGTTTTTTACACTTTCTTCGCCAATGATATTCATTACCTCGGATTTATTGGGTTCAGGCCTTCGCTTATCTACTATCGCTAATTCTGCACCAATATTCCTTGCTAAAAACCGTGCACGTTCAGTTCCACCAGCATCCGGTGATACTACGGTGGGATTTAGTATATTGAGTTCTCGTACATATTCAATCACCAGTGGCGATGCAAAAAGATTATCCACCGGAATGTCAAAAAAGCCCTGTATCTGATCAGAGTGTAACTCCATGGTAAGAATTCGGTCCACCCCAGCAGCCTGCAACATATTTGCAACTAATTTTGCTGAAATGGGAACCCGGGGTTCAACCTTTCGATCCTGGCGAGCATAGCCGTAGTAAGGGATAACAGCAGTAATTCGCTGTGCTGAAGCTCGCATGGCAGCATCCACCATAAGCAGCAATTCCATGATGTTATCGTTTGCAGGGTTACTGGTGGATTGTATTAAAAAAACATCAACGCTTCGCACGTTTTCAAGAATCTTGACAGATATTTCCCCGTCCTTAAATTTTTTAATTTCAATTTCTGAAAGTTCAATGCCTAAATATTGTGCTATTTCTTGGGCTAACGGGAAATTTGAAGTTCCGGAAAATAGTTTTATTGGATATATCATATAAAACCCTTTTTGTTAATTGTTACTTTTTTTAGAAATAATATCTTCAAGTTTTTCTAATTCCTCTTTTGAATTTATACCACTGCCTTCTATTGGATCATGTAATTTAATAATTTTGACAGTATTACCGGTTGACCGGATATATGTTAATGCATCAGGAAGATAGTATTCTCTCTGTGCATTTTCAGTAGTAACAGTTTTTAAACCCTTGAAAAGAAGCTGTGATTTAAATGCATAGGTTCCTGTATTAACTTCATGGATTGCTTTTTGCACAGGGTATGCATCCTTTTCTTCCACGATTCTTTGCAGGTTACCGTTATCATCGCGTATTATCCGCCCATAGCCAAAGGGATTTTCTAGTTCCATGGTAAGCACAACTGCTCCGGTTTTTGGGTCATTGGCTGTAGAAAAAAGCATTGAAAACGTTTCAGGCTTTATTAACGGCACATCGCCACAGGCAACAATAACAATACCATTATATGCCTGCAATACAGGTTCGGCCTGCATAACTGCATGCCCTGTTCCTAATTGTTCTTTTTGCCATACAAATCGTGCTCTGTTACCTATTGCCTGTATAACGTCTTCACCTCTGTAGCCAACCACCACAATGATATCTTCTTCTTTAAGACCTGCATGTATCAAATTATCGATAACATGAAGAACCAGTGGTTTGCCATTCAGGTGGTGCAATACCTTGGGCATTTCAGATTGCATTCGTACGCCTTTACCCGCAGCAAGGACTATAGCTTTACAATTACTATCCATACATGGTACCAATAAAATAAAAAATCTGAGGTGCCAGGATTCGAACCTGGGAATGCCGGGACCAAAACCCGGTGCCGTACCGCTTGGCTACACCTCATTATTAGATATAATATAGTAATAATTTTTATTATATCATTAATAATTTGGTAAAAAAAACCTGTGAAAATTGGGTTTGAATCTGGTTGCAAACATTTTCAGCGTGTTCTGCATCAAAAAAAAGTGCAAAAATTGCAGATCCACTCCCTGTCATCTGAATAAAGTCAGGTTGAAAACGTTTCAGTGTATTATATACAGTAACAAGCCCGGGATTGTTGTTAAATATAATATTCTGAAAATCATTTTTAAATATTTTCAGCAATGTTTGACTATCACCTTTTGTCCATAATGAAAGAATTAAGTCTTTACAGGAAGCTACTGGATGAGTGCCACGTTTGAGGTCAGCATAAGCCTGTTTGGTATTACAATGAATTTCATCATAGACAATAATTATGGATGCAGGCAGAGCTATTGGTGGCAATGGTGTTACTATTTCGCCTATACCCTCACACAGTGCAACATTCCCGTTAAGGCAAAATGGGACATCAGCCCCAATTCTATGAGCTATCGCCATAAGTTCCTGTTCATTAAAATGTTTCAGCTTATTATTAAGAAGCAGCAACGTTGCGGCAGCATCAGTACTGCCCCCGGCTAATCCCGCCTGGGATGGTATATTTTTCTGAATGGCGATAGCGACCTGCAATCCTATGCCAGCATGGTAACAGTACATTTCAACAGCTTTTGCAATAAGATTTTCCCTTGCAGGGATGTTGTCCATAACAGATGCGTTGCGCCCACCCGTACACTGCAATGAAGTGGTGACCACACCAGGTTTACACACTTCATATTGTTCAAGTTGTAAAAGATCAAAAATATCGACTTTTGCCATGACGCTACAGATGTTGTGGTAGCCGTCAGGCCTTTTATTCAATACTTCAAGATGAAGATTTATTTTTGCGTAGGCTTTTATACTATCAATCATTAATAGCACTTTTATTACAGAATGGCAAATCTATATTTTGACTGTTTTCCTGTCAAGTAATTAATAGAAGTAGTAAGATATGCAAAAAAATTGTTGCATCGTTACTATAAATTTGTTTAAAATTATATATTATTACTATTTTATCTACAAACATTTTTATAATATTGAGGTTCTAAATAATACAATGCAAATCCTGATGAAAATATTGATGGCTATGATGTATCTCCTCCCTAAAAAGGTGCGCGATAACTTCCCCGCTATAATGATGCAAAAGGGGAGGGTTGCTGCAGGAAAAAATCATCCAACAATTGCCATGAATATTACCAATATGCTTATATGTACAAAAAATTGTGGTACTTGTCCCAGTTACCCTGGAATACGAGGAGAAGCGCTTTTTTGTGCTTCTGGTCCAAGTAAAGGTGAAGTTATTGAAAACGGTTGTAATTGTATTACATGTCCACTGTTTGATAGATGCAGTCCATATAGTATAGGATATTTTTGTATCCATGGGCAGTGTAGCCCTAAAGATACAAGGTCAGCAATTGCTAAATTTACAGATATGGCTAAGGCCTATTTACAGCGGTTTACATTTCAGAATGATAATGAAGAAGAGTTCATTCTTGAAGATGCGGTAAAAGCTGAGATTATTGATGAACCCGATGCACATGATGTAACACTAAAGTTTATTGGTGAAAAAGAAGTTAATTCTAAATCAAACATCCCAATTCTGTATGCATCGCTTAATGCAGGGATACCACATACACATGTTTGTGGTGGTAGGGCACGGTGTTCAACCTGTAGGGTCATAATAGAAGAGGGTCTGGAATATTGTCGACCCCGAAATGAGAGAGAAACACGGCTGGCTAAAATAAAGGGGTTTTCCCCTGAAGTCAGGCTTGCATGTCAGACCACTGTAGAAGGTAACATCTCATTGCGGAGGCTTGTACTGGATGAGCATGATATATCCGATGCAATACGGCAGGGTAGGGGTGACATCAATGATGTAGGAAGAGAAGCAGATGTTACAATATTATTTTCAGATATACGGTCTTTTACTGCATTTTCTGAAAAGGCTTTGCCGTATGATGTCATTCATATTTTAAACAGGTATTTTGAAACAATAGGTGGGATTATTGATGTTAATGGAGGCTACATTGATAAATATATGGGTGATGGTATAATGGCAATATTTGGTCTGGATAAGGAAATGAAAGATGACCATGCCTATCTGGCTGTGAAATCATCACTGGAAATACAACATGCAATTGATGGATTCAATGATTACCTATCACAACATTTTAATCACAAGTTTAAAGCAGGTGTTGGTATTCACTCTGGAACGGTTATCATCGGGAACTTAGGGTTCAGCAAAAAGAAAGAATATACTGCATTGGGTGATACAGTCAATACAGCTTCACGTATAGAATCATTGAATAAAAGAACTGGAACTGCAATATTGGTTTCTGAAAGTTCATATCATCGTTGCCAGAAAAATTTTACCTGGGGACGAAAATTTAAAACAAAGGTTAAAGGCAAGGAAGAGCCCATAGTTGTTTATGAGGTAATTGATTTTATGTAGTAGAAGATAAATAAGCTCTAATTGCCTGCTCTGATGAATAACGTGGTTTAAATCTTTTTAAGCCTTTCTATGACACGCGAACCAACATACCCAAATGCTCCGGTGATTGCCAATATTCGTTTTTGTGTTTTCATAATGTATTCCTTATGGTATAAGGTTCTTTCATTTTAATGCAGCAATATAAATAGTATCAATAACTTTTTTTATATTTTTTATATATTGCAAATTTCAATTAAGGGAGATAATACTGTTTTAGAGGTAGGCTCATAGATAAAAGGTGAACATATCAATAATCTCACCCTTAATAGCTGTATTTGAAAGTTCTTATCAATATGTATTTTTAGGAGGCAACATATGAAATATATAATCTTTTTTATTGTTATACTTCATGGTCTTATTCATGTTCTTGGGTTTTTAAAATCTTTGGGGTATACAATACCTCAATTGCCTGCAATAAGCAAACTTACCGGTATAGTTTGGCTGATGGCAAGCTTTGCGATGGTAGCTACAGCTTTTTTGTATATTACTGATAATGACATGTGGTTATTGACAGGAACTATCGCCATACTTGTGTCACAGGTTTTAATTGTTACAAGCTGGCAGGAAGCAAAATACGGAACATTGCCCAATATCATCATTCTCATCGTTGTGGTTGGTGGATGTGGAATCTGGTTTTTTAACCATCAGGTTGAAAAAGAAATTCAGGTAATGTTAGCACAGGAAGCATATTCTGAAAAGCCTGCAGAAAAAATTATCACTGAAAATATGATTACTAGCTACCCGGCACCGGTTCAACGATGGCTCAGATACTCTGGTGTTGTTGGGAAAGAAATGGTGAGTACAGTGTATATTACACAGAAAGGTGAAATGAGATTAAATCCCGAGCAAAAGCAATGGTTTAAATCGTATTCACAACAGTACTTTACGGTTACTATCCCTTCATTCATCTGGAAGGTAAGCATGAATATATATCTGCTTCCTGTTATTGGCAGGGATATGTTTGTAGATGGCAAGGGAGAAATGAAGATAAAGTTAATAGGGCTTATACCAATAGCGGTAGCTGGCGATAATTTCAAAATTCATCAATCGGCTTTACAACGGTTTCTAGGTGAAATTTCGTGGTTTCCTCAGGCAGCACTCAAACCCTATATACACTGGGAAGCAATTGATGAATCAAGTGCCAGGGCAACAATTACATACAGGGGTGTAACAGGCAGTGCTGTTTTTTATTTTAATTCAAAAGGTGAACTGATTAAATTTGTGGCAATGCGATATAAAGACATTAATGATGACAAACCTACAGAGTGGGTTGCAACTGTTAAAGGCTACGGTGAATTTCATGGTATAAAAATCCCAACAACCTTTGATGCCACATGGATGCTAAAAGATGGTCCTTTTACATGGTTTACGTTTACAATTACTGATGTAAGATATCAATAACAACAGTATTGCTATATATCTCAAAATATTGTTATGATGGAAGAACGTTATTGAATTGTGATGCAATAAATATTTATTGACAAAATAGTTTTATATGTATAGTATGATTGACAATTATATTTATATTAGCAATTATTCAAAAGACATTGCTGATTTAGATTGTTGATAATGTTCTATATAAGGAAAGATATTCCCCTCATTATGCCTCATAATTGCAATTGTAGAGTATTTTTATTTTTAAAAAATCCAAATATAACACTATGAAAGCAAAACCAATCTCGCCATCTACATTACGATTGTTTGGTGTTTTTTTAATATGTTATGTAAGTGTGTGTAATGTATGTGGCTGTTCGCCTTCGGAAGTATTTTTCTCACCTCATGCTGCAACTGGTGGGGTTATGGATTGTTCAACATTAGATTTTACAAAAGAAAACCCGGTAGAGCTAAAAGGCGAATGGAAATTTAAAATGTATGAGGATAATCCTAGATATGCCCTCCCTGATCTTGATGATTCACAATGGGATACGATAAACATTCCTAATTACTGGAACGTAAAAAAGTATAAGGGAGAAGGATTTGGATGGTTCAGATTAAAGGTTAAGATTAACGATAGTTTTTGGCAAAGCAATCCTGCTATTTATCTTCAGGGGGCAAATACAGCGTATGAACTCTATTGTAATGGTGAGAAAGTATTGTATGCCGGGATTGCCGGTGTAAAAAGGGAAACATCTGTTCCCAGCTTAAAACCACAATTACAACCTTTGCATATACACCATAATCCAGAGGAAATTGTCATTGCTGTAAAAGTATCTAATTTTTATCATCGGGGTGGTGGGCTTAATAAATCTATTGTTATAGGCTCTTTTGACAGCATTAGTAAAGTCCTCTGGCAAAGAGATTTTTCTGCAACGCTTATTCTTGGTATTTTAATAATAACGGCTATTTACCATATCATTCTCTTTTTTGGGCGGATGAAGGATAAAACTTCTCTGTGGTTTTCAATTTTCTGTTTTGCTGTTTTCAGCCATTCTTTTGTTGTGGGGAACTATCTTGAACAAATTTTTAGCGGTCAAAGGATCTATTTTATACGATTTGCGATTGAATATGCAAGTTTGGGATTGGGATGGTCAGGCCTGGCGTTGTATATGTATTCACTTTTTCCCCGAGAAACAGGCAAAATATTTGTTTTTTCTCTGGTAGCAATAGGGGTTGTGTTTATATGTGTACCAATTATATTACCCCCACAAATTTTTACAAAGCTTATCAGTGTCTTCAATCTATTTCTATTGCTTTCATTGATTGGGAGTTTTTATGTACTAATTAAAGCTTCTTTTAGAAAGCGCGAAGATGCATTATTAATTTTATCTGGTTTTATTATATTCATGATAAGCATCTTAAATGATATGTTGCACAATCTTTTTATTATACGTACTGCATTTATTTCAGAATACGGCCTTGCCTTTTTTATTCTGTTCCAATCTTCTGTGTTATCACTTCGTTTTTCACGGGCATTTAAACTTTCAGAATATCTTTCAAACAATCTTAATGAAGAGGTTAACAAAAAAACAGCAGAACTGTTACAAAAAACGGAAGAAGCTTTGAACGCACGCCAGGAAACGGAGGAAACATATAAAAAAATATCTGTATTGTATAAGCAGATGTCACATGAAATACATCTAGCAAAAATTGTGCATGACAGGATTATCCCAAAAGAATGCAGTACATTTCCTGGCATTAAAGTAACAATATACACTAACCCCTTTATGGAGATTGGTGGTGATTTTTATGATATTACAAAGCTGGAGGAGGGACAAACTCGACTGTTTGTTGCTGATGCAACAGGACATGGTATCAGTGCCTCATTGGCAACAATTTTAATAAAAGTTGAATATGATAAAATAAAGGACAGCTGTGCAAAACCTTCTGAAATATTTGGTAGGCTTAATGATATATTTTTTGAGTATTATAGATCTTTGAAGATGTATATAACCGGTGTTGTGATAGATATTAATACAAAACATAATATCATTATGTATGCTTCAGCGGGTCATCCTGACCAGATTATAGTTAAAAATGGTAATTTGCATGAATTATCCCGTACCGGGCCTGCCATTGGTATTTCACGTACACCTGGCTATGAGGATCGAACCATTAATTTTAACCATAAGGATACATTGTTTTTATTTACTGATGGTATTTTTGAAGAATTTAATCCAGTGCAGTTTGAGGATGGGTACAATGACCTAAAAACTTTTATACAGAAGTATAGTGATACAAGTGCAGAAGAAACTATTAATGCTATTAAAAACCATCTGGAGCATAACCCCTTAAGCATCCAGCAAAAGGATGATGAGCTTATTATAGGTATTGATTTTGTATAAATGAAAAGCTTATTTTAATATTTGTACTTTTGCATGTTGACAATGATATAAATCAAAAGATTATGCTTTTTTTTAAAAAATTTTATGCTCTATCATTTTTTGCCAGTGTTTTTCATCCCGCAATCTCGTAATCTCTTTAACACGCTATGATTATTTGTTTTATGCAAATAACATCTTTTGTAAATCTATTGTTGATTTTATAGTGTAGGTGTAGTATATTATACTAATTAAGAATTTAAGAGGAATCTTAATATGCAAAAAACACTCATTACTGGAATACAGGATACTTCCCTGGAGGTGGTGCAGAATATATTATCCACTGTGCAGGGTATAAGCCATATAGAATATAAAAACAAAAAATACAGTATAGTGTACGATAGTTCTGTTGTAAGTCCTCTACAGATACTGGAAACATTAGAAGCTGCCGGCTTATATGTGGAAAAAGAAATACTGCAGGCTTCCATTGGAGGGATGAGTTGTGTTATGTGCTCAAAAGCGGTCACTCGTAGTGTTATGGATTTAGAAGGTATTCTTGATGTTTCAGTTAACTATGCAACGGGGAAAGCCACACTGATTGTTACTCCCCACATCGTTACCACTGAAGATATTAAAACAAAAGTTGAAGAAGCAGGGTATCAGTTTTTAGGCTCGGATGCCGGAGAGCAAAAACCTTATAACATTCGATTGCTTCAGATTATTACCGGGCTTATAGCTGGAAGTATACTTATGGCAATGATGTATGTCCCGGAGATTTTCAGTCACTGGGTGGCTGCTTTGCTCTCTATGCCTGTATTTGTGTTTATAAGTTTTCATATTTTTGTCCATGCCTACCATGCACTTAAAAACAGGGTTTTATCCATGGATGTTATGTATGCCATGGGCACGGGTGTATCGTTTGTAGCAAGTGTATGTGCTACGTTTGGTATTTTACCGCATGAGTTTGTTGTGTATGAAACCGCTATTTTTTTAGCAACATTTCTTAATATTGGGAAGTATTTAGAGGATAGAGCCAGGTCAAGAACATCAGGGACCATTAAAAAGTTACTATCGCTTAAACCCGACACGGCTACTGTTATACGTGATAACAATGAAATTGAAATTAAAACTGAAGATGTCGTTGTGGGAGACAGTATCATTGTAAAACCACAGTCGCGTGTACCGGTTGATGGTGTGATTATAAAAGGTGCTGGGTACATTGATGAATCAATGGTAACTGGTGAATCGGTGCCGGTGTATAAAAAGGAAGGTGACAGGGTTATTGGTGGAACACTGAATAAAAACAATCTTCTTGTAATACAGGCACAGGTACTGGGAAGCGATTCTGTACTCTCACGGATTATTTCACTGGTACAGCAGGCTCAAGAGTCAAAACCAGCAATGCAGCGGTTTGCTGACAGAGTAGTAGGGTATTTTATTCCTGTCATACTGATTATTGCTTTTGTAGCTTCGGTGTTGTGGTATGTGTTTACCGGCAATGCCAGTTTTGCGTTTCAGGTTTTTGTTGCAGTTATCGTTATAGCCTGTCCATGCGCGCTGGGACTTGCAACTCCCACTGCTGTGACGGTTGGTCTTGGGAGGGGTGCTGAGTTGGGGATTCTTATTAAAAATGCTGAAGCACTGGAGAAGGCAAGCAATGTTACTGCCGTTGTCTTTGATAAAACAGGCACTCTTACTACAGGAAAGCTTACTGTTATTGATGTTGTGGCCCTCAATGAGCAGCATGATGAACTTATTTCTTTATGTGCAACGCTTGAACGGTATGCCAATCACCCTGTTGGAGATGCGGTGGTGCAGTATGCCAGAGACAACGGTGTGCTTTTCAAGGATGCAGAGGAAGTGAAGGTTTTTGAGGGCAAAGGTGTAATGGGTACGATAGATGGAAGAAATATTGTTGCTGGCAGTTTGGCTTTTATTAAAGAAGGGGTTGATACCGGAGCTATCGAACACCATATTATTGTGTTTGAAAAACAGGGTAAAACCGTACTGGTTGTAGCAGATTCAAAACCACTGGGTATTATTACTCTTGCTGACAAGCCAAAGCAGGAGGCCAGGGTAACATTACAAAGGCTTAAAACTAAAGGGAAAAAGACGATAATGATTACCGGTGACAACAGGCAGGCAGCCGATGCAATAGCTAAAGAAGTTGGTGTTGATGACGTATATTCTGATGTTACTCCTGAAGCAAAGATGAATATTGTAATGAAGCTTCAAAACAATGGTGATGTTGTGGCTTTTGTGGGAGATGGCATTAATGATGCACCGGTGTTAGCGCAGGCTGATATTGGCATTGCCATGGGTGCAGGTACAGATGTTGCCATTGAAGCAGGAGACGTGGTGTTATTGCGAAACAGGTTAGCTGATGTGGTTACGTATTTTGATTTGGCAGTAAAAGTTATGAAAAGGATTAAGCAGAATATATTCTGGGCATTTGCATACAATATGCTACTGGTACCTGTTGCAGCAGGAATACTGTATCCATTTACAGGATTTTTAATCAAACCAGAATTTGCAGGCGCTGCAATGGCATTGAGTTCAGTTACTGTGGTTACGTTGTCACTTGCACTGAAAAGATTTAAGCCGGGGAAGTAAGGGAAAGTAAGACGTCTTTAACCCAATCAGGAAGATCACCGTAATCATCAAAACTACATATTGCACCTAGATAAATTTTGTAGCTTTGGCCATGAAATTTTTTTCCAAAACATTCTTCTATATAAACCTTGTCCCATTGATTCTTTGAATACAGGAAAGCAGCATCAAAGGGATCCTTTGGATCAATTCTTCTCCCTGCTACATAGATTTTATTTAAAAAAAGATCTATATCACTTGCAATGGTAATATTATTAATTTTTTCAGTTTTTTCTATATTTTCAAAAGGAAAAAAAACAAATGATACTTTGATATCGTTTATGAAAAAGTCTATATTGTCTTCCATTCGTTCCCACCTATTAATATGGCCTATAAATAAATTTATCATTTTCTTTGATAGTCTTGTATATGAAAAAGCCCGAAAACTGAAAAAATCCAGATCATAACTAATACGGTGATTGTACTTAATCATGATGGCTGTACCGCCCGCAAGATAGAACTTTGGGAAATAACTCTGTATTTTTTGAGCTAAGTTAATTATTGGTATGTCCATACAATTTGTTCCAATATACCACCCAGAATTTTACCCCTCGCCGCAAACCAGTATAACGATTAACTATTTCAGTTACTTCTTCAGGATACATTCCATAAATATATTTTATTTCATCATAATTACCATATTGTAGTACCCTCATTATAATTTTTTCAAGTGGTGCAACAGTTTGTTCATCCCACAGAAGCTGTTTTATAGTACTTGGGATAGGGGCTTTTTGCATGTATTTCCATTTTATGCGATTTGATTGGTTATGTTCACTCATTGTAATAGTTAGATTATTGATAAAATAATTGACTACTATTGTAGTCATGTGCTTACAATTTGCAATTATATTTTTGTAAGAGTTTTTAATAACTAACAGGTTCACCGTTACTTTTTGTAACTTCCATTGAAGTAATTGATAAATTCATTATTGACATAAATAAAATAATATGATATGTCATTTTCGATTAATTGGAGGTTGTCATGTATCCTGATCTGAAAAATAAAAATGCGGTTATCACCGGTGCTGGTAAGTCAACTGGGATTGGTTTTGCTATTGCTCGCGAACTAGCAAAAAATGGAGCTAATATCATTATAGCTGATTTAGGTAAGGGCACCATTGGTGATACAACGATGATGGCTGGTCAATTAAGCCAGATGCAGCAGTTGGCTGCAGAATTACAAAAAGAATATTCCGTTACAGCACAAGCATTACTCTGTGATGTTACCAATAAAGAGTCAATTAATGAATTTGCAGTCAAAGTTTCAGAATTGTTTGATTCTGTACATATCCTGTGTAATAATGCAGGTGCAACGTTTGGTGTTCCCAGTGCTATTCATACCTATGATGATGAAGCCTGGCTTAAAACAGTTGATGTCAATCTGCATGGAACATTCAGGGTTTCTAAGGCCATTGTACCGCTTATGAAACAGGGTGGTTCTATAATCAATACGGCTTCACGGGCAGGGAAATTTCCCGCAATGTTTAACGGTGCTTATTCAGTTTCCAAGGCAGGCGTTATTATGCTCACCAAGGTCATGGCAAAGGAACTTGCTGGTGCTGGTATACGGGTTAATGCAATTTGTCCAGGGCAAATAAATACAGATTTAGAACGCTGGCGTTTTGAATTAGAAGCAAAAGTATTCAACACAACACCAGAAGAGCGGGAAAAGCTCATGTGTCAGAGTATCCCGCTTAACAGGATTGGCACACCTGAGGAGGTTGCCAGGCTTGTTGTATTTTTAGCTTCTGAGGCGTCTTCATATATTACAGGGCAGGCAATAAATGTCTGTGGCGGGCAATTAATGGAATTATAACAGTATGGAGGATTGTATGGCTAATGGTGCAAAACTTGTGGTTGAAGCATTACTGGATAAACAGGTTGACTATATCTTTTCGTTAAGTGGGGGACATATCACCCCCATCTATGAACATTTAGAAAACTCATCAATTACAATATTTGATACCCGTCATGAACAGGCGGCTGTATTTATGGCCGAAGCGTGGGGGCGCTTGAGTAGAAAGCCTGGAGTTGCCCTTGTTACAGCCGGCCCGGGGTTTACCAACGCTCTTACCGCTATTGCCAATGCACGGTTATCCAATGCTCCACTCTTACTCATTGCTGGATGTGTGGGGCTGGAAAGCAATGAAAAGCTTGATTTACAGGATATGAAGCAGTTGCCGGTAATTGAACCCATGGTAAAAAAGGCTTTTGTGTGTCATAAACCTGAGCGTGTGTACGAATATGTTGATATGGCATATCGCACAGCGTGTTCGGGCAGGCCAGGACCGGTGTATTTAGAATTGCCTGTTGATGTTCTCAACGCAGCGCCAGATGAAACAAAAGTAAAAAAGACAAATACATTGGTATATTCAAAACCGTGCGATAGCAACGCAGCGTATGATGTAATTGAGCTATTGCAGCACAAGAAAAAGCCTATTATTATTGCCGGCAGCGGTGCATGGTATGCCGATGCTGCCAGGGAATTGCTGCAATTTGTAGAGAGTACGGGTATCCCTGTCTTCACTAACGCTGCCGGAAGAGGTGTAATAGCAGATACACACCCGCTGTGTTTTGAATCATCCCTTGCAATACGCCCCGGAGCAGCTCTTTATGCCAATTTTAACGCAGATCTTGTGTTATTGCTGGGTAATAGAGTTAGCTTATATTATATATTTGGAGACATCTTTAACAAAGATGCAACGCTGGTTCAGGTAGATATTGAACCAGAAGAGATAGGACGAAACCGCAGTATATATAAGGGAATACTAAGTGATGTCAGTTCATTTATTGATGAATGTAATAAAATAGTAAAAGAAAGACAATTGAATTTACCTGAGCAATTCAAAGAATGGGTACTTGAACTAAAAAAAGCTGATGAAGAAAGCAAAAAGCAGGCACAGCAACAATGGCTGAGTAATGCAGTGCCTATTCATGCCATGCGTGTTGCATATGAAGTAAATCAGATCATGGATAAGGAAGATGATGTAGTGGTCAGTGATGGTGGAGATGCTCAGATATGGATGGGAATGACACGGACGGTAAAAAAAGGTGGAACATACTTGGATTCGGGATTGTATGGGTGTTTGGGAGTGGGTATTCCATTTGCCAATGCTGCAAAGCTGTATTACAAGAACTCACGTGTTGTGCTTTTTACTGGCGATGGTTCTTTAGGATTCAACTTTATGGAGATAGAAACCGCTATACGCAAGGGACTTTCCATTACTATAGTTGTTAGCAATGACCTTGGTTGGGGGATGATTCGGCACAGCCAGGTTTTACGGATGGGGCACCCTGTAAAAGAAGGAACATTTATTGGAAATATTCCCTATCATAAGCTGGTAGAAGCTTTAGGTGGCAAAGGATATGTAGTTGAAAAACCAGAGGACATAAAACCAGCTATCATTGATGCATTGCAAAGCAATACTGTGGCGCTGGTCAATGTCATGACTGATCCTGATACAATAAGTCCTGGCAGTGTGGCATTAGCTAACTTGGGTGGATATAAGGCGTAATTATTTACTGAAGATTATATGTAACGACATAATAAAAAGTATTATACCAAACACACGGCGCAATGTTTCGTTATCAAGGGATACAGCAAATTTCCCACCAATGTAGCCACCAATAACAAACCCTAAGGCTAGTGTTATAGCTACAGGTATATTGACATTGCCAGATTTGTAATATTCATATGCTGCCAGTATCCCAATGGGAGGTATCATGGCAGCTAATGTTGTGCCCTGTGCCATATGCTGATTAAAATGAAGTAAATATATAAGTGCAGGGATCATGATGATGCCACCCCCAATGCCCATTAATCCTCCTAGAATACCAGCTGATAATCCAATGATAGTGGTTATGATTAACATAGATACTACTCCTGTAAAAAATATATATTGACCAAAGAAAACGTATAGTATGGTATAATGTCAAGTTATATAAAAATTTTGAGGCACTGATGAAAAACGTTTCCATCATAATAACCTGTGAACATGCAGGCAATCGTGTCCCTGAGGCATTGCGCGATATTTTCACTGACACTACCATCCTTTCCACTCACTGGGCGTATGATATTGGCGCATTGCAGATGGCACGCATCCTTGCAAAGACGCTTGAAGCACCTCTGCTGTATACCACTGTTACACGGTTAGTGGTGGATTGTAACAGGTCAATAGGAAGCAATGAACTTTTTTCAGAATTGATACAAGGGAGCAATATTTTTTTAAAAAATGAGATAGTTAAGCGTTATTATACTGTATATCGTAATAAAATTGAAAAAGCTATTAACACCATGCTACAGAGTTCAGATGCTGTATTTCATATTGCAGCACATTCATTTACGCCGCAATTATATGGTTTTAAACGCTATACTGATATAGGATTGCTGTATGACCAGAGCCGCCCTAAAGAAGCGCTATTCTGCAGCAAGATTAAAGAAGCGTTGATGCAAGCATATCCTTTGCGGGTTGCATTTAATTATCCATTTAGAGGATGCGGTGATGGCGTGACTGTGTGGTTGCGCAAGCAGTATGGCGATAGTTACTGCGGAATTGAGCTGGAAGCTAACCAGCAGATTTTTTTCAACAGTAAAAGACAGTGGCGCACAGTATCATATCATCTTGCACAGGCAATACTGTATGCAGTGAATAATGTAGTACAGGAGGATTACTAAGCTTTTTAAAAATTAAACAATTGTTATCATTCTGACCCTGATAAAATCGGGGATAAAATTGGGGCAAGAATCTTTATTTTTATGGGAGGGACGTTTTTATCATCCCAACATGCAGGGATTTTCTAGGATAGCATTTTGAATTACATCTTTTATCAAAGGCAAAGATTTTAGAGATGGCAAAGCAATACGCTTTTATATTTTGTTTTCTTTAGTTGCATGATGAAAAAAACTATAGATTTTTTATTGAATGGAGATTGTTACCATGCTTGATCCAATGGATTTACAGAAAAAGTTAAAAAGCATTAAAACAGAATATGCTGAAATTCGTATAAGTGAAAGTTTTTCTACCACAATACACCTTTCTAAAAGAATGATAGAAACCTGTAAGGTAGGCACTTCAACGCAGGGGTCGGTTCGCGTTTATAATAAGGGGTGTTGGGGATTTTTTGCATTTACTTCTCTTGATATGGTTGATTATGCCATGCAACAGGCGCTACAGCTATCGAACATACAAAAAAAAGAAAACGCACCCACACTATCCTCATTACAGATGAATGTGATTAAAGAAAAAACAAATGTGCTTATTCCGCCAAATACAGTAAGCTTAGAAGAAAAGATGAACGTGCTTACCCAGTACAATGACATATTGAAGGATAGTAATCTTATAGAAAATACCAATGTGTTGTACCGTGATTCACTGACACAGTATGTGTTATGTAATACTGATGGTAGCATTGTAGAATATGACAGGTCTTTCTGTGGATTGTCGCTATCGGCTATTGCAAAAGATGGGATGGTCATTCAGCCATATGGGGAATCGGATGCTAACTATGCAGGCTTTGAGATAGTAAAGGATAAACACCCGGTGGCAGAAGAAGTTGTGCGTACAGCAACGGAGCTGGTACAGGCACCACAGATAAAAAGTGGTGTATATAATGTTATAGCCGATCCAAAATTAGCTGGTGTTTTTATTCATGAAGCATTTGGTCATCTGTCTGAAGCAGATTTTGTATATGAAAATCCACGGATGAAAGAGATAATGGTTATTGGTAAGCGTTTTGGCCCGGATATACTGAATGTTGTAGATGATGGGACACTTCCGTATGCAGGATACATCCCCTGTGATGATGAGGGTATAAAACCTGAAAAAACATATTTAATAAAAAATGGAATTTTACACAGCCGTCTTCATTCACGGGAAACAGCGGTAAAAATGGGGGAAGAGGTGACCGGCAATGCACGTGCCATAACGGCTTCAGCCAGTCCTATTGTGCGTATGACAAATACGTATATAGAAAATGGGAATTCTACCGTTGAGGAATTATTTGAAAAGCTGTGGAATGGTGTCTATGTGGTTGGTGCTCTGGGAGGTCAAACAAATTTAGAAATGTTTACCTTTACGCCTGCCTATGCGTATGAGGTAAAAAAAGGTAAAAAAACCAAGAAGTTACGTGAGTGCATGCTTACGGGGAATGTATTTGTGACTCTTGCCAACATTGAAGCAATAGCTAACGATTGTACATTGTTTGGTGGACTGGGCGGTTGTGGCAAACAGGGTCAGGCTCCACTGCCAGTTTCTTCCGGTGGGCCGCATATATTGATTAACAATGTTCTTATAGGAGGCAAAGGTGCTGGAAGTAGAAAAACTAAATCTAAGTAGAATACAGGAAACCTGTGCAAAACAAAAAACTCGCTGGTGGGATGTATTTGCTGAGTATGCAGTACATAAAACATATTCATTTAAAAATAATGTATTTTATGGTGTGCGTGAATCAGAAATAAAGGGATACGGCATCAGGATGAATATAGATGGCAAAACGGGTTTTTCATTTTGTAATGATATTGCAATGCTTGATTCTGTGATGGAATATGCACGTGAAACAGCACGTTATGGTGAAATTGAAGAATATGATCTTCCGGCAAAACAACCCACTCCCCATGTTGAATGCTATGATGGGAACATATTCAATAAAGACACCCAATACTATCTCCAAACATTACAGAACGTTGTGGATACAATTCGTTCAGCATACAGTGACTGTATGGTTGATGCGGGCTTGGGGTGTGTGGATGGATATATACATCTGATTAATTCCAGGGGTTTTGATAGTGGGTACCACTATTCGCGGCAGGGTTCAACAATATCTGCCTTGCGAATATTGCCTGATGGTAGCCGTGTCCAGGTATATGAAAGTATTACCTGGAACAGTGATGTTAATATACATGAGCTTTCTGAACGAATTATACAAAAACTGAATTTTAGCAAACAAACCGTCAAAATGCCATTTGGTAATTATTATGTAATTTTTACTCCAAAGGCGTTTGGTCAGATAATGGGTGTGGTTCTGCAGGGTTTGACGGGGCGTTCAATTGAGCGTGGAATTTCACGATATATTGGAAAATTTGGAGAAAAGGTTTTTGGTAGACAGTTTACAGTTTATGATAATCCGTTAATTGATTTTGCACCTGGTAGTTACCCTTTTGATGATGAGGGAATTCCAGCTAAAAGTAAAACTATTATTGAAAATGGGTATGTTAAGACCTATATTGCTCATTTGCAGAGTGCCCATCTTTTGCACGTACAACCTACCGGGAATGCTTCACGAGGGTATGCTATCTTACCCCAGGAAAGTTTTAGCAATATAGTTGTTGAACCGGGCACCACGTCCTTTAAGGATATGATAGCTCAAATGGGAACAGGAATTATTATAGATCAGTTTATTGGCTTTGGTCAATCAAATACATTAATGGGAGACTTTTCAGCCAATCTGGACCTGGCATGGCTGGTTGTCCAGGGTGAAGTCAAAGGACGATTAACAAATTCCATGGTAAGTGGTGATGTTACAACAATGTTGAATGATAAAATAGTACTTTCTTCAGAACGGGAATGGGGTGGCGATGCCTATCTCCCCTATGTATTGTGCCGTATAAATTATTCAACTACATAATTTTTTATATAAAAGTTTTGACAAAAAGTATATATATTTCTTGCTTTTTTAGATAACTCTGTTATGTTTGCGATAGAATAAGAGGAGATAGATAACAAGGTATAATTCATCCGCTTTTAGCGGAAATAATGTATCATAATAAGAATATACATTTGAGGAGAAACACAATGAAAACAAAAATTACAGAACTTTTCAAGATCAAATATCCAATCGTGCTTTCAGGTATGAGCTGGATAAGTACACCTGAGCTTGTTGCTGCGGTTTCAAATGCTGGAGGTCTTGGTATCCTTGCAACGGGTGTGTTAACAGCTGAACAGACCCGTGAGGCAGTACGAAGAGTACGGGAACTTACCAATAAACCATTTGCAGCAAATGTTACGCTGTATTTTCCTGGTGCAGAGAGAAACGCTGAAGTCCTCATTGAGGAAAAAGTTCCTATCATAAACTATTCATTGGGTAAAGGTGATAAGATTGCAAAAGCTGTTCATGCATACGGTGGAAAAGTAATTGCGACAGTTACCACGCATAAACATGCACTGGCAGCCCAGCGCGATGGTGCTGATGCCCTGATAGTAACCGGCTATGAAGCAGCAGGCCATGGTGGTGCCATAACATCGCTGGTGTTGATTCCTGCAATATCACAGGCAGTAAATATTCCTGTTATTGCAGCAGGTGGTTTTGCAGATGGCAGGGGGCTTATTGCAGCTCTTGCACTGGGAGCAGAAGGCATATCAATGGGCACCCGCTTTATGAATACCAAGGAAAGCCCGGTGGCCGAAAGTGCAAAGCAGGCAAGTATTAAGAGTGAAGTATACAACACCGTGTATACTCCAAAAATTGATGGATTGCCTGCACGATTTATGAAATCTAAGGCTGTTGAGCGACTCATGAAAAAGCATCTTAATCCACTGAGCTCTCTTATTCGTTCAAAGAAAATTGCTGATATGTTAGGCTATCCATGGTTAAAACTTGCAGTTGGCATTATGTTTATGGGACCACAACGAGCAATTCAGATGGCACGCATGGCAATTGGTTTTGATGCATTCAAGATAGGAACCATGGATGGTGATTTTGATAAAGGTGTTTTGCCATTGGGTCAGGTTACCGGCATTATTAATGATACACCAACAGTGAAACAGGTTGTGGAAAGAATAATCAAAGAAGCAGTGGAGATTGAAAAGCAACTGGCAAAAAAGGTTAAATAGTAGCCATCGTTTTTTACAGGAGCTAATAAAAATTTATCATGGGGTGGGGTATCTATGCAGAAAGCAACACTTGAAGGATATAAGGAATTTTATACCAATGAAAAAAGTGTTATCAACATGGTGTTATCACGTGCAAAGAAACGTGGTAATGCAGCCGCACTATCGGGATTCATTGATGGCAAGAAGTATAGCTATACCTGGAAAGATCTGACAAAAATAGTGTATGCGATAGCTCATTTTTTAATTGCTAAAGGCCTGCAAAAGGGTGACAGGGTTGCAATCTTTTCACAAAATTGCCCTGAATGGACATTAGCTGATTTAGGAATTCAGGCAGCAGGCTGTGTCCCGGTACCAATTTATGCAACTAACTCCAGGGATGAGGCAAAGTATATACTTGATGATGCTTCTATCAAAGCAATCTTTACTGGTGATCAGGAACAGTATGATAAGATTCTTCAGATAATGAACTCAACCAGCTTACAGTTTGTTGTATCTGTTCAGGATGCTGTGATAGTAAATGGTGAGAATAGTTTTTATATTCATGAGATAGTAAAAACTGAAGTTAGTGATAACGCAAAAAAAACAGTTGATGCTCGTATTAATGAGTTATCGAGCAATGACATGCTTACCATAATCTACACTTCGGGAACAACCGGGAATCCTAAAGGTGCGGTACATACGCATGCAAGCTTCCTGGCTGGTATCTATGCATCGGTATTCCGCTTCCCCGAAGCAGGACCGGGTATGGTATCTCTTGCATTTTTGCCATTAAGCCATGTGTTTGAACGCATGTGGACATATGGAGTATTGCTGAAAGGTGGTGAAAACCATTACTGTCGTAATCCAAAAGATATTATGGAAATTTTGCCACTGTCAAAACCACATTATATGTGCAGCGTTCCCCGTTTATGGGAAAAGATGTATGCTACCATATTTGACAGATTAGAAACAGCGCCACCTGCAAAGAAGAAATTGTTTAATTGGGCAACTACTATCGGCATTGAATACGATACTAGAAAAAGGGCCAAACAATTTATTGGGCCATGGCTTGGTATAAAAAGATTTTTTGCAAACGCCCTTGTATTAAAAAAGGTGCGGCAGATAGTTGGTGGCAATGTATGGGTTTTCCATGTTGGTGGAGCAGCTATGTCTGCTGAGATCAATGCATTTTTCAATGGATTGGGCATCCCGCTGGCTC
>Ga0209204_1001229_pt1 | contig 24740 bp, 22 predicted proteins | sample AD_JPNMR2_MetaG_FD_184425 | JGI IMG/M metagenome (GOLD analysis project Ga0209204, IMG submission 184425) | Active sludge microbial communities of municipal wastewater-treating anaerobic digesters from Japan - AD_JPNMR2_MetaG (SPAdes) (version 2) | ecosystem: Engineered > Bioreactor > Anaerobic...
GAATAGATTTTGATCCTACAAGAAGTATAATTTAACTATTGACAAAAGTATATAATTTCTGTAAAAATACCTTATCGAAGGTTCGAGAAAACCTAAATTATTGTACTATACATATTTTGAAATAAAAGTCGTTATACGGCTATAAATGACGGGTTTAAGCTACCAATAGTGGGATTTAAAGAAATACGGTTAAGTATGATGTGCAAAGCGTACAGGTGTTTAAGCTACCAATAGTGGGATTTAAAGAAAGAAAAAAGAATTGGAAGCGTACAAAATAAAACAGTTTAAGCTACCAATAGTGGGATTTAAAGTACCAGTAGATAAACTGTGGGAAGCTATTAAACGAAGTTTAAGCTACCAATAGTGGGATTTAAAGTTATCTTTAAACCCATCTATGGTATCCTGCTTTATTGTTTAAGCTACCAATAGTGGGATTTAAAGGAACAAAACAAATGTTATGTTTTTTATCGGTAATAAGTTTAAGCTACCAATAGTGGGATTTAAAGGCGATACTGTCATTGCCAAATCCTGATAATGTCAAGTGTTTAAGCTACCAATAGTGGGATTTAAAGGCGTAATTATGTTTGCTAAGCCACATAAACGTATGCGTTTAAGCTACCAATAGTGGGATTTAAAGATTGAAACTAATTTATCTTTACAAGATATATTACAAGTTTAAGCTACCAATAGTGGGATTTAAAGTGATTATAAACGATATTTATTTGATAAAGCACCTGAGTTTAAGCTACCAATAGTGGGATTTAAAGATTGTATCTTGTATAGTACCTTTAACTTCAATTGGGTTTAAGCTACCAATAGTGGGATTTAAAGATGGGTTAGTGATAAACAAATTGATGTTGATTTATTGTTTAAGCTACCAATAGTGGGATTTAAAGTAACTAATAATTTAATCAATTAAATCAGTAAACTGTGTTTAAGCTACCAATAGTGGGATTTAAAGAATTATAACTACAAAATGCGAATATATTTCCTTCTGGTTTAAGCTACCAATAGTGGGATTTAAAGGAATATTATGTCCAAAACACAGAGCCAACAAAAACAGTTTAAGCTACCAATAGTGGGATTTAAAGCTATTAAGTTTACCACCACTGTCCGCAACTGGTATTGGTTTAAGCTACCAATAGTGGGATTTAAAGTCTGCTAATACAAAAGTGAACCCAGCAGTACAACCTAGTTTAAGCTACCAATAGTGGGATTTAAAGAACAAATAATAAAACAATTGATTGCAGACATTGTATGTTTAAGCTACCAATAGTGGGATTTAAAGGTTGAAAATATTTTTCCATTGGCACTATCATTTTCAGTTTAAGCTACCAATAGTGGGATTTAAAGTAAAAAATAACTTCGCAGCCGTGCTGCCCTTTTAATGTTTAAGCTACCAATAGTGGGATTTAAAGGAAACATTGGAATTAAAATAAATTTTGGACAGGTAGGTTTAAGCTACCAATAGTGGGATTTAAAGCTTTATTAATTTTAATAAAATATAAAGGTCAAGGCTCGTTTAAGCTACCAATAGTGGGATTTAAAGACACCTTTGTTAATAGCAAACATGCATGACACATGGGTTTAAGCTACCAATAGTGGGATTTAAAGACACCTTTGTTAATAGCAAACATGCATGACACATGGGTTTAAGCTACCAATAGTGGGATTTAAAGAAATTATACGCTTGTATTGATACTAATATTAATTGGGTTTAAGCTACCAATAGTGGGATTTAAAGTTACACAGGGACGACAAGTGTGGAAGCGCAACAGATGGTTTAAGCTACCAATAGTGGGATTTAAAGTGAAGAAGAAGGGCAGGAATATTGGGAAGGAGTAAAGTTTAAGCTACCAATAGTGGGATTTAAAGCGATGTTACAATTTCAATATATTAATTATAGTAAATGTTTAAGCTACCAATAGTGGGATTTAAAGTATGGGAATTATACGACAGGACGAGGGCTTACCGGACAAGTTTAAGCTACCAATAGTGGGATTTAAAGATAACTCCAGTAGCCGCAAGATTAGGCGTTGCCACTGTTTAAGCTACCAATAGTGGGATTTAAAGATTGGCGGCAGTAGTAGCTGCTAAACCAGAACCGCCGTTTAAGCTACCAATAGTGGGATTTAAAGTTTGATGGGACAACAGCTTATTATAATACGTTTGTTAGTTTAAGCTACCAATAGTGGGATTTAAAGAGTGAAAAATTTTGATGGGACTGTTGATTTGTATTTGTTTAAGCTACCAATAGTGGGATTTAAAGAGTATAAAGATGTATATATAGCCCAATGGAGTGGTGGTTTAAGCTACCAATAGTGGGATTTAAAGATGGATGGCTGACAATACATAATCAGCAAAATATAGGTTTAAGCTACCAATAGTGGGATTTAAAGCGATTATTGGACATTTATAATATCACAAAGAAAAAAGTTTAAGCTACCAATAGTGGGATTTAAAGGGGCAATGCGCCAGCGGTTGTACCCGCCCAGGATGTGTTTAAGCTACCAATAGTGGGATTTAAAGGGGCAATGCGCCAGCGGTTGTACCCGCCCAGGATGTGTTTAAGCTACCAATAGTGGGATTTAAAGAGTAAAAAATTATGATGGGACTGTTGATTTGTATTTGGGTTTAAGCTACCAATAGTGGGATTTAATGAGACATTAAAATAAAATTGTGGAACTTACATCAAATTATTTTGTGCTTTTATAAAATCGCTTCTAACCATTATCATATATTCTTGTGCAGCTTTTTGTGTATAGCCAAGCTTTACTAATTCATCAATTGCTTCTTCAAAAGAGATAATATTACCAACAAAATCTAAAATAATTTTCCACTGCCTTTCTAGATCATCATTCATAAAAAATCCATAATTGATACATAGTAATGATTCAAGAATAATATATAGCTTATTCATATAACAGTCAAGAAAATGATACTGATTAAAATTTTACAGTTTATATGTTTATGTTAATGATAACAAAGAGTTAAAGTTATGCAAAGTTTGAAAAGAAATTGCATTAGTTCAAACAATACAATAAATCCGTGTTATACAATGATAGGCGTTTGGTTTAGCTTTTTTGATTTATGAATATAAGATAATTAAACATTTTTGGGTTTTTGGCTTTATTGCTTGTAAAATATCAGCATACCATTAATGATATTATTTCGTCCCGAATATGTTAGCACTCACAATAACTTATTTGAAAACGGCAAGGATTCTTCGGTCGTCCCTATTGGTGGCTCCCTCGGAATGACAGGGTAAGTGTTGCATCGTGTATCACGGTAGCAGAAGCTGGCAATGACATTGAGTTAATGCACCTTTTCCTTCTTCACCACAATCTTCTGCAATTCTTCTTCGGTGAACACATATTCTTTTCTGCAAAAAACGCAGGTGATATGTGCTCCATGATCCTTTTGTATCATATCTTCCAGTTCCTGCGTTTCAACTGATTCCAGTATTGTTGCTAATAGTTCTTTTGTGCATCTGCACCTGTGCTGTATGGGTAATGAGCCAAGCTCTTTAATTTCTTTGCCAATAAGCTCTTCAATGATGGACTTGATTGATTGTTCTTCTTCAAGCTTTTTATCAAGCGAAAAGCCGCTTTGAAGCTTGCTTTCAATTACATCTATAACCTGACGTGGTGTGCTGGGAAATGTTTGTATTAAAATTCCCCCTGAACGGGTAATAGCTCCTTCTTTATTGCAATTGACCGCAAGTAACAGTGCTGAAGGTATTTGCTCTGACTCCAGTAAGTAGTAAGCAATATCCCTGGCAATGTCACCATAAATGATGGGCGAAACACTTTTATACGGCTCACGTAACCCTAAATCACGTGTTACAGTAATAACACCTGCGCCCAATGCTTTTGATATATTCAGTGTATCAGATTGCAGTTCCACATCAACAGTGGGATTACCAACAAATCCCCGTACATTTCCTTTGCCATCAACCTGTACCACTATTTCTTTTAAAGGGCCACTGCAGCTAATATTAATGCTCAACGTGTCGTTTGAATGCGGTTTAATTGAAGACGAAGCAAGAAGCAGGGCAGCGTTCAGCGTGCGACCAAATGCTATGGTTGCATGTGGCGTAGTGTTATGAATGGTGATCATCTCCTGCAATACATTTTTACTCAGTGCAGCATAGATCCTGAGATTGTATTCCTCGCAAATATATCGTAAACTTAGATTATCTTCCATGGTAACTATCGCCCCTTAAAATTCACGTAATGATTCATGAACACCTTTTAAAATTTCAAACCAGTAGTTGTATGCAGCTTCCTGTGGATTTTGTTCAAATTGTGAAATCCAGTGTACTAATTCTTTGTCATTGACTTTTTCAACTTCGTGTTGTCGCTTCAAGTACATTTTTATAAAATCAATGTTGCGCGTTGATTCCCAGTAAATGGACACATTGCGGCTGTTGATTCTGCTTGCGGTCATGTCAAGATTTGTTAAAAATTCTTTATGCATTCCATACAGTGAATTCATGATTTCAGGGATCATGTCCTCGGCCCACAGCCGGTGAAAACGGCAAAAGCCAGTGTTGTCAAGCATAAGTTCTTTAATCATACGATGAGCGTTTTTGCGGCCTAACTCACGCGGCGGCAAAAAATCATAGCCGTAGTACATATAATACTTACCCATAATAGGCATGGGCGATAGTACACCAGGAACCCAGTACTGGTTGGGAACAATCCATCCCTTGCGCGCGTTGGCGTTATACACAAAGCAATCAATGATATCCTTACTTTTTTCACGTGCTAATTTACGGGCAAATTTGCGCGCCCCTTCGGTAAAATCAAGTATTCCTTTTTTATGAATGATTGCATCAAGAAGCTGACTTGCAATTTCAGCATTGTGTTTTGAATCCGTTTCTACACTAAAATTTACATGCGAAAAAACAGGAAGGTGCCCAACACCCGCTTCTTCAGGTTTTAAAAGTTTACGATCAAGGCATTCCATAAGCCATGATAGTACGCCACCAACTGAAATAGCATCAAACCCATACATATCAGCTTTGTGTACAAGCATCTCAGCTGACCTCTGATCAAACACGCCGCACAGTGGTCCCATTGCCTGGTACGGTTCGTAATCTTTTTTGTAGATGTCACGCATCTTTTTACACACGGCAGTACAAGGCTCACCGCAGGTTTTCATGCTTTTGGTGGCGATAGTTTCTTCATTAAATTGCTTCAGGTAATGATCAACAACAAGCTTTTGATGAATAGCAAGCCTTTCTTCTTCGGTCAAATAAATTGAGCGATAGTTAAATGCAAGGAGCTTACCGCCGATAGTAGCAAAATTAACACCAAAGGTACCACCAGTGTTAAACTGCGGGTCAAAGCGATATTTGGTTGTAGCTTCTAAGTCTTTAGCTGCCAGCTTTTTGCTGTATTTATCAATAAACCATTCATCAGCGACCTTGCGGTCTCTGAAGTCTTCGTCAATATATGTACCACCGTATATTATTGCGGCAATCCCATGTTCGCGGAAAAGCTTTGAGCCAAATCCACCACGTCCAGCCCAGGTATCAACCCAGGTGAGCGTGCCATCCTTAACAGGTGCCGAACACAGCGCACCAAAATCTGTTGCATGTGAAGCAGGGCCAGTGGCTATGACACGGGGATCAGTTAGATATTTGCCAGCATACATGGAAAGTACTTCATGCATCAGGGAATACACACCGCCGTGTCCGCTTTCCCATATTCTGAATACATCAATGGGTTTAATTTCTATTTCAATTTCTTCACCATGAATACGGTTAAGATACAGTACCGAAGGTGTTGGTGCTTTTTTGGAAAGGGCAATCATGTTTATACCCAGGTTATCAAACACCAGGCCTGCGCCACCCATTGATGAAATGAAAAAGCTATTCCAGCAGGGGGAGTATCCATTGACAAAGAGTCTATTAGAGCCGGGGAAGATAGATCCAGCTAATACACCAACGCCAATATTTGTGGTGTAGTAGCGCTGTGCAATGTGCAGCCCAAGATCAACAGGACCAAAAAAATCGCCAATAGGGTATCGTGCTAAGCGATAGTAACCGGTGGAAAGGTCTATGAAGAGTACTTTTTGATGATGTTGCATATTTTTCTCCTGAAAATTATTTTGTTAAATCCAGGCCTTTTACCTCATGGTCAGTCATCCTGATTCATAAACAATCATCCTGACGCACAAACGGTCATCCTGAAGCACAAACAGTCTTCCTGAACTTGATTCAGGGGTTTTTGCATACTACGTCATACTGAACTTGATTCATCATCTTGATGAGAGAGATTCTGATTCAGGTTCAAAATGACTAAACCATTAAGTAATGCTAAATCCTGAATTACGTTGTGATTCAGCACCACTATCTGAATTTACCCATATATTTCGAGATCCTGTACATCAGCAGAATAAAATTGCAATGTAATAGTGTGAAAAACATTACGTAAAAAAGCAATATTTTCTTTATGTGGGCCATAATATTCTGCGCTTTTGTTCTGGGGTAATTTTATGGTGAGGGTCTGTATATTGCCGTTATTCTGTAAAAAGTTTTTAATGTTATTTTCAAGCTTATTGCGTAAATATCGCGATTTTACTAAATAACCAAATGATGGATGATATGGACCCGCAATGATGGTATCAGCTACTGCATCATCAAAAGGATGCAAACCCATTCGGATTACTGGAATATTGTTGCTGGTAAATATGTCGTACATGAAAGCACATACTGCAATAGCTTCATCTAAGGACAAAGGAATAAATTTGTTTTCTTTGTATAATGTTTCTAATTGAGTATCTTTTATAACAACAGTGGGATAGATGCGTACACCGTCAGGGTATAGTAAAACAGTTTTGCGTGCTGTTTCAATTGATTTTTCAAAAGAATCGCATGGAAGCCCAGGCATAAGCTGAATTATAAGGTTGAACCCATATTCTTTGATGAGCTTTGAAGCATTTAGTATATCATGGACTGTATGGCCTCGTTGTGCTTGCTGGAGCACATCATCATGCATGGATTGAGCCCCTAATTCAACTGTTGTAACTCCATATTCTCTGAGCAAAGTAAGAGTTTTATGGTTTATATAGTCAGGACGGGTTGATAATCGTATGCCATCAATTTTATGCAGTGATAAATATGTATAAGCTATCGCTAAATATTGTTGTTGTATTGCTTCATCCAGGCCGGTAAAGCTCCCGCCAAAAAAAGCAACTTCAATATGATTTACACCTGGTTTTATGGTTTGTAAATACTGCTCAATTTTTTCAACAATATATTCTTCATTGGGAAGAAATCGTGTATTGCTAGTGTATATCTGGTTGCAGAACACACATCGGTGCCTGCAACCAGAATGTGGTATAAAGAAAGGTATGGTTACATGTGTTTTGGGCATGTAATCATTTAATCACTCATTTTTGGAAATTCTTTTGAATACTGTGATGGCTGTTCTGTATTGTTTTTGATGGGTCGTTTGCCGGTAATAAATCCATACCATTTATACACAGAATCCAGTAAAATAAACAAAGCTAACAGAATCATTAAGGTTAATAAAAAAATATTAATCATAAAACTGTATGCATCAGGCTGTGATGAAAGTGCTTTTGGTATATATTCAATTATAAGGGTTATACCCGCAGTGAACGTGGTGCTGAGCATAAAAAGCATGGGTATCAGTGTAACCCAGATGTACTTAATTTTATTCATTTTGATGATAACCGTTGTGCCAATACACAGAGCTAACATGGCCAAAAGCTGATTTGCTGTGCCAAACATTCGCCAGATTGTTTGTACCGAACCCGTGTAGATAAAATAACCCCATGCAATAACAACAAGCAAACTGGCAATAATATTACCTGATAAAGATCGTAATTCGCCAAATGGTTTGTAAACATAGCCACCCAGTTCCTGGACTACATACCGTGCAACTCGGGTACCAGCATCAATTGTGGTTAAAATAAATAGCGCCTCAAACATTATGGCAAACTGATACAGGTATGCCATCAAATGGCTTAAAAAAGGTATGGATGAAAAGATATACGCCATACCCACAGCAAGTGAAACAGCACCACCAGGGCGGCCAGCTAAATCAATGCCAACAAGTTTTGACAGGTCATTGATTTTGTCCACCGGGAATCCCATCTGTGCCAGTGTATCAAATGACAGGTGAGTGTTGATTGCAAGGTAATCACCGGGAATAAGCACTGCAGCAGCAATGAGAGCCATCATTGATACAAACCCTTCAGTAAGCATGGCACCGTAGCCAATGGGTAACGCATACTTTTCGTTTTCAATCATCTTGGGTGTTGTACCGGATGAGATGAGTGAGTGGAATCCTGAAATAGCACCACAAGCTATCGTTATAAATACAAATGGGAATAGTTTTCCCGGAATGATTGGACCATTGCCGTGAATAAATTGTGTCAATGCCGGTAAATGTAAATCCGGATGGACAGCAACCACGCCAATAGCAAGCAGCACTATAACGCCAATTTTCATAAATGATGACAGGTAATCACGGGGGGCAAGGAGGAGCCATACTGGCAATACGCTTGCTATAAAGCCATAGACAGCAAGAGTTATCGCCAGATTATGCTGATTTAAAGTAAAGAATCCTTCAATGTTTGTTCCAAGAATATGCCTGCCATAAATAACGGTTATCAGTAATAACACAATCCCAATAATTGATGTTTCAAGAACCTTTTCGGGGCGTATGGATTTCATGTATACACCCATAAGCAGTGCAATGGGGATGGTCATTGCTATGATGAAAGTGCCCCATGGATTATTATATAAAGAATTTACTACCACAAGGCCAAGTCCTGCGATAGCAACTATTAAAATAAACAATACTGCAAATAAAGCCGCAAGCCCTGTCACTGGCCCAATTTCCTCTTTAGCAATCTCTGCCAGCGATTTGCCATCTTTGCGGATTGATGCAACAAGTATCACCATGTCATGCACGCCACCAGCAACTACTGAGCCTATAAGGATCCACAAAAAACCCGGGAGATAGCCAAACTGCGCGGCAAGAACAGGGCCAATTAATGGGCCTGCACCTGCTATAGCAGCAAAATGATGACCAAATAGTACCCATTTATTGGTGGGATAGTAATTGGTATTATCGTTCAGTCTATATGCTGGAGTAACACGTGTTTCATCAAGTGCCAGCACCTTTGCAGCTAAAAAAGCACCATAAAAGCGGTATGCCAGCATGTAGAATGTGGCGGCTGCAGTAACTATCCATAATGCGTTAATTTTTTCCTGAGGGTTGTAAATCTGTGTGACTATAGCAAAGGATAGTGCAAATAATAATGATATTACAATCCAGAAGGCAATTTTTAAAAGCTTCTTCATAGTATATCTCCTGATGAAGAAAATTTTATGTGCTAACGGTAGACACCTGTTCTCACGTTGTGTCAAGAGATTTTAGTAAAAAAATATGTATTGCACTAATAATTGGTGGTCATGCTTTTAATAGCAAAGTAATCCAGTATTCATCCTTACTATAATAGGTTGGGAGTTTTCATGTATTCCTTCTTTAAAAAATTTTAATGAATAAATACTATAAGCAAAATGAAATTAGGCTTACCGCAGTGATAGAGTGGTAAATATTTATTTAAAATATACATTAAATATAACTATCTCAGGGTAGCTATTGGTACGTATGGGAGGCCCCCATGTACCGTAACCACTTGATACATATACGTTCGTTTTGTTTATGACTTTGTATCCCCAGCTTATTTCGTAAAGCTTTTTTGTGATATAGTTAAAGGGAAATAATTGACCATGATGTGAGTGGCCGGAAAGAAGAAAGTCTACAGGATATGATGCTGTTTGTGATAGTTTAAATGGCTGATGGTCAATGACAATAACTGGTTTTGAAATATCTATCTGTTTTATTAAATTTTCTAATGGTAAACGCCTGGAACCGGTAAATGCATATTTGCTTCTGTCATCGCGTCCGATTATCTGGATATCGCCAATGGAATATACTTCATCCCGTAACACCCGTATATTATGATCTTTGATATAATTGATAGCATTCTGTATCCCCCCAATATATTCATGGTTTCCGGGTACTGCAATTACGCCGTATCTGGCTTTAAGTTGTATCAGTAACTCGCCTAAATTATTTTCAATTACGGGTTTGATATCTTCATCCAGTATATCACCACCAAAAATGATGAGATCTGGTTGTGCGCTATTAATAAGCCTTACCAGGTTTTGCAAACGAGAGTTTGCTATGATTGATCCCAGATGGATATCGCTGGCATACGCAATTTTCAGATGCGTTGGTGATGAAGGCTTATCAATATGAATGGCTATTTCCTTTACGTGAGGGGTGCGCGCGTTAATAAATCCCACAGATGTGATTATTATACTTACGATTATGACTATACTGTAGGCTGCCTTTTGAATATTAAGTGTTTTTATAAAGATATGAACTATTCCCTGGATACTATCGCCAATAATAAACCCAAAAAATAAATATATGAAAATACCCAACCAGAGTGCTCCAATCCAGATGAGGAAGTCACTGGCTGCACACACTGTATAGCGTTCAAGTATTCGGCCAAGCAGAAACGAAAGAGCAAGGATGCTTATAAACGTTGCTGTCAAAATTTTATACTGATTGGGCACCAGCTTTTGTATACGTTGCAGCACGTAAAAATTGGCTGTAAGATAGATTATCAGAATTGCGGTGAAGATGATATAAAACAGTGAACTTCGCATAAAGTTAATTCCGTAATAATGGTATATGCTAATATTAGCACAGGTTATATATTTAGTATAAAATTAAAAGCCTAAAATAGTAATAAAATATTTTTTTGTTATTGACTTCACTATTTATTTGAAATACAATAAATAGTGAAAGGGTATGTAAATCATAACATTGGGGTTATTATTATGAAACACAAAAATATAAATGTTACTTTATGTATTATGGTGCTGATCCTGTGCATTTATGGCACATATCTTTATTCCCAGCAAATGTTTAAAAGTAATGAATTTATTCAAACAGATATATCTCCAGACAGGTTGCAATTTATGCCTGTTACCGAAGATTTCAGAAATTATTTTGTGTTGCAGTGTATAGGCAATACAGTATCAGTGTTGATAGGCGATTTTACCGGTACTGAAAAACTTATAAGCCTTGCAAAAGATACCAATGGTGATGGAAAGGCTGATGAAGTATATGAATATTTCCCTGAAATAAAAAAGCTAACAACTCCTTTTAAGCCAACAACAGCATTTTACAAAAATATTGATGAGTTAAAAAAAGATATTATATCAGGTGATATTTTTACAGTAAATTATGCATATAAAATGTATTCTTTGCCATTACTCAAGGCTAAACTTAAAACAGGTAGGGATGTATATCGTTTTAAACATGGTTATTCAGTAAAAATGTATGATCCTGATGCGCCAACTACAATTGCTGGCGAGTTTTTCTTTGGGAAAAATGAAGGGAAATATGACCTGATTTTTACAACGTACTATTATAAGCTTTACAGAACTAAAATATCACCGCCATTAAGTTATTCAGTATACTGTAAGGATACAACAGATAAATATATAGCAGAAATAGTTGAAGAGCTTTTAAAGATGGTGGAGTAAATATTTTATTTAAGTCATTGTATATAAAAAAACCTGCTATGCAAAGCAGGTTTTTTTATTATATATCATGTACCTTATATTATTTTTTATTCCTGCCTTGAGCGTATGGCATCAACCATTTTCATAAATAATGCATAAAAATCCTGTAGCTCATCATTTTTGCGTAAAGGACGTGGATTTGGGATATTACCTTTAATAATATCATTGAAGTAGTTTGACATAACATATATAGGTCCTGCAATTTTATGTGTTTTGCGGATCAATACAAAATAAAGTATTATTCCTTGCAGTATAACAAAAGTAATGATAATCAGCAACAAAAAGTTATTCAATTCAATGATTTCTTTTATGGTATTGATATTTTTGACATGGTCATTGGCAATATTTTGTATTGCTAATTTTTGGTCTGAATCATGTGGAGATTGTGAATATGCAATCAATGCTTCAACAATGTTATCTTGGATTTGAATAATGTTTATAAGCTTTTTATTATTATATGCTGCATTTACACCGATAGCAGCTATAATAATTGCAACAATCACAAAAACAATAGCAATGACAGAAAATGTGGTTTTAAGTTGAAATTTTTTGTTTATGATGTATTGTTTTCTCTGCCTCATAGTATAGTACCTTTTTTTGAGATTTTATAATTCGATGAATATATAAATAATAATCTCTTTTTTTTATATGTCAATCTTAAAATTTTAAATTATTGAAAAAGTTTTTGGATTATATCCATATCAGCTATCATCCTGAAAAAGCAACGCAATGGGAAACCAATGACATTGGTCAAGGAACCGTCTATTTTTGCTATAATCATGCTGCCATGTTCCTGAACTGCATACGCACCAGCTTTATCCTTATAATCTATCTGTGATAAATATGCGGTAATATCGCCATCGTTGAGTTTTTTAAAAGTAACCTGAGTCATTTCATAATCATTATGATCGCGAATATCGTTTTTATTGTTATACAGTAAACGTATTGATGATATGACATGATGTGTTCTTCCTGATAACGTTGAGAGCATATAATATGCATGGTCAAAATCCGCAGGTTTTCCTAAAATTTCATTATCGATAGTTACTATGGTGTCGCAGGTTATGACGAGTGAAGGGTTAGTAAAAATTTTTGTGCGTATATTGTTAAGCTTGTCGCTGGAAGCGCGTTGTACAAATTGCAGTGGTTTTTCATGGGGGTGTGGTATCTCTTCTACATCAGGATGAATGATGGTTATAGTATTGAACATTTGTTGAAGAAGATACTTTCTTCGCGGAGATGATGAACCAAGTATTATATTCATATTTTTCTATTTAAGGATTACTTTTTCATTAAGCTTGTATACTCTGGTTACATTTTTTATCTGTTTCAGTCGTTTCATAATATCATTTAGGTGGTTAAGGCTTTTTACTTCAAGAACAAATTTAAGCAATGCCTGATCTTTAGCAACTACTGAAGCTTCGGCTTTGATAATGTTTGTTTTTGTTAAGGATATTTCGTCAGCAACATCCTTTAATAAATTAGTTCTATCCATGGCTTCGACAGCAATTTTGACAGGATAGGTGCTTTCTGATTGTTCCCATTGAATATCTACAAAGCGTTCGCTTTCATTTTGCAACCGTTGTAATGCCGGGCAGTTTTTTTTATGGACAGTAATCCCCCGGCCTCTGGTAATAAATCCCACAACATCATCTCCTGGAATTGGCTGGCAGCATTGTGAAAGGCGTATCATTACATTATTAGTACCGTCTATGGTGATGCCAACTTTCTTTTTGTTGGTATAGCTTTTAAGTTTTACAAGTTCTTTTTCGGGTATACTGACGCTGGCAATTTTTTCTTTCTTTTCTTTTTCCTTATCCTTTTCTTCTTTTTCAGTATGTTCATCTTCAAGTTCTACATTCTTTCGTAACCAGTTACGTATTTTGTATCGGGCATTTGATGATTTGACAAATTTAAGCCATGCTGGTGATGGATGACCCTTTTTGCTGGTTAATATCTCAACAATATCTCCACTTTTCAATTCAGTTTTAAGTGGGACAAGCTGATTATTGACTTTTGCACCAGTGCAGTGATTGCCAATTTCAGTATGTATCAGGTATGCAAAATCTATGGGAGTGGACCCTTTGGCCAATTTTATAATTTTGCCTTTAGGAGTGAAGACAAAAATTTCATCTTCATACAGGTCCATTTTGAGTTCTTTAATAAATTCACGGGTATCTTTGATTTCATTCTGCCATTCATTTATATTATTGAGAATTGTAATATTTTTGTATTTAGGCTTGAATGATTTAATACCCTCTTTGTACAACCAGTGTGCAGCAATCCCCATTTCTGCGGTGGCATGCATATCCCATGTTCGTATTTGAATTTCCAGCGGATGACCATCCGGCCCAATCACCGTTGTGTGTAATGATTGATACATGTTTGATTTTGGTACAGCAATATAGTCCTTAAAACGGGAAGGAATGGGAGTCCATATCGTATGAACAATACCTAAAATTCCATAGCAATCCTTTACTTCATTGGTAATAATTCTGATAGCCCTGAGGTCAAAAATATCATCAAATGTTCTTCCCTGTTGAAGCTTTTTAAAAATTGAATAATGATGTTTAATCCTTCCCTGAATCTGAGCTTCAATGTTTAATTCTTTCAATCGTTGCTGCAATACATTACGTATAGAATCAATAAATGCTTCCAGTTCGCTTCTACGTGCCTTTATGTGTTCAACAATAGCATTATAATCATCTGGATACAATACTCTAAATGCAAGATCTTCCAGTTCGCTGCGAATTTTGGACATACCCAGTCGCCCTGCCAGGGGTGCATAAATATCAAGAACCTCCTGTGCAATATATTTTTGTTTATATTCAGGCTGGAACATGATAGTACGCATATTGTGCAGTTTATCAGCTAATTTAATAATTATGACCCGAGCGTCCTGAATAGTTGCCAGTAACATTTTACGAAGGGTTTCAGCCTGTTCCTTTTGTTTTGTATGTTTTTTTAAAGACGATATTTTTGTTACGCCGTCAACAAGTGTTGCAACTTCTTCGCCAAACAGTTCTCTTACTTTGTCTAAGTTGATTGGGGTATCTTCAACAACATCATGGAGCAACGCAGCAATAATGGTGGTTTCATCCATTTTAAGGTTAGCCAGAATAATGGCTACTTCCATGGGATGCACAATATAAGGTTCACCAGATAAACGCTGCTGATCTTTATGAGCTTCGTTGGCTATTTCGTATGCTTTTCTTATGTTTTCGATATGTATTTCAGGATTATTTTCCTTAATAACTGAAATCAGTGTATCTATATCCCTGCTTTTTATTTTTAAATCTATAGGCGACATGGTTTTATGATATCATAAATAATTTGTTAATTGTTATAGTATAGTACATATACAATAATATAATACAAATATAATAATTTAAAAACTATTTTTTCAATCACTATTTTATTTGTAAATGTGTCTATCTTCAATCAAATGGGAATCTTTGTCTGTGTAATGAGATTGCCACGCTTTGCTCGCAAGGACAAGTGAAAAATACGCAATGTCGCTCTTCTCGTCATTGCGAGGAGTCCCTTAGGGACGACGAAGCAATCTCTTTTATTAATGGTTGTGTAAAAATTATGATCATTTAGCGGATGAAGGCGCCTTTATAAGATTTTAAAGAAACGATTGGTAAACATGAAGTTTTTAGTCAATAACATCTAAATATTTACATAAAAATACTTTAAGTTTTAAAAAAAATTCCGATGATTATAATGGTTGATAATTACAAGACACTCCTATTCGCACATTTACCGGGTTGAAGGCTTTTGCAGCAGGCACTCCTGCAAAAGCCTTATATTTTAAATGCTTCCCACAATCAATACACTAAATTAAATAAAGAAAATTTCCGTTAATTAATGTATAATAATAGCTATGATAGTATTAATTAATGAAATAAATCCCCAGAAGCGTTTTATCAAGAAAGCAAAAGAGATTCTTGAAGAAGGGGGTATTATCATTTTCCCAACTGATACTGTGTATGCGTATGGGTGTGATATCAATGATAAACGCGCAATTGAACGATTGTATCATATAAAGCGAATACCAAAAAATAAGCCACTCAGTTTCATATTTTCAGACATTTCGGAAATTTCTCAGTATGTACGCAATGTTTCCGATCAGGCTTTTAAAATTATGAAAAAAGCATTTCCGGGTCCCTATACATTTATTTTTCAGGCATCAAAGTTGGTACCAAAGATTGCTATAACCAATCAAAAGACAATTGGTGTAAGAATCCCTGATAACAATATTGCGCTTGAACTGGTGCAGGCCCTGGGCCATCCAATCATGACAGCCAGTGTCAGCACAAAAGAAGGGGATTATGTCATTGATCCGGTTGATTTAGACAAAGAGTACCGAAATGCGGTTGACATGATATTAAGTTGTGGACCAAAAGCAAGTGATCCATCAACTGTTATTGACTTTTCTGGTGGTGATATAAAGATTGTACGCAAAGGTAAAGGTGAACTTTTTTTTATTGAGGAGGAGTAGGCAACCATGGATGTCTTAGTAAGCTTTTTAATGAAATTACTTGCCATTGCTATTTATATAGCCATGGGTGCGCTGGTGTCGTGGATATTTTACAATTTGAAACGCCGTGATCTGTTTGGTGGATTTATAGGTGGTATGGTTATAGGTGTTATTGGTGCATTGATAGGCGGATTCATTCTTGATAAGCTGTTACTGGATATAACAATAAAAATACTGCGATTTTTAGTATACGATACCGGTGTTAATATTATTGCAGCGTTTATAGGCGGATATGCAGCAGTGTATGTCATGAACAAGCTTAATCATGATAAGGAGCGCAAACGCTATTAAAATCCTTTCGCAATTGCCTTCATAATAATTTCAGGAACATGTTCTAAATATTGTTTTACGTCATTCATATTTGCAAAAGGGCGATGCACAATAATTGTTGATGCACCTTTCTTCCCAACACCCGGTATGGCTTCCAGAGCTTTTTGTGGCAGTGAGTTAATTGCTAATGGGTAGGGAAGGCACAACAGTGAACGTTCCTGATGACCAACAACGATACAATCAACAAAGCTAAAAAGCGGCAATACTACAGGAATTTTTGCCGTTATGGCGTAACTGCGAATTTCTTTTGCGTACGAATACCCATGTACACATGACAGCACCTGCATATGAGCAATGACAGTACCAATGGGGAATAGTCTTGTAATCATAGCATGGTCAATTTCGTTTCTAATTTTATCGCGGTAAAAACGGTAACGGTTTTCAATCATTGTATTGTGTGTTTGTTTTTGTGCTGCGATAGTTCCCGGGAAGGGGAACAAACTGCGTATATTGATCCTTTTTAAAAGCAAACCTTTATCAAGAATTTCCACCAGTGATTCATAGTTGATTTTAAATGTGTCAGCAGTTTCACCAATAAGTCCATGAATAAGATTAATACCAGGCAAAAGCCTGTGAATCCCATTAATAGTTTTTCCACCTGCATCATTTATTAATTGTACAACCTGTAAAACCTGATCTTTGTGCAATTTAAGGTTGTTCTTTTGAATAACCGCTGGATCAAATGACTCAACGCCTAACGGCATTGTATCGCCCGGTGTTACAGTATGAGCTATGCAATCAATAATAGTTTGCGATTCTTCAGGAAAGTAATAGATGGTACCAGGATTTGCATTGTCAATATTGAGCATACTGATATGTCCTGCAGTTATTCGCTTCTGCAATTCAGAAAAAAGATTTATAACTGCAAAAGGATCTGGCCGGGGAAAGCCGTTAACATAGTCTTGCAGGTGCGATTTATACGCAATAATATCAGCCTGCCTCCCAATCCTGAAACGGGAAATCCCCTGACCAATGAGTGCATCTATTTCATGTAAAATATCTTCTTCATCTCTGAAATCAACAGATTGCAGCAAACCTTCAGCGCAAAATGAGCAGTGATTGCGGCGTGGGCATCCTCTATAGGTTTCTATCTCACAGATAAGGTTGGGGAATTGTGGATGAAGTGTGATCAGTTTACTGCCATAAAACGCCCAGCGTGCCAGGTCTTTGTATGTGCGATAGTTATCGGTAACAGGATCATTGCCAGTAGCAACGGAATATGCAAACTGTTCAATATCACCGGTTACCAGTGTTGTATTGGGAAAATCCTTAACCAGGCGAGCTATCATCCCGCCAATGGCAAATTTCTGTCGTTTGTTTGTTGCAATGATTTTTGTTATTTCAGGGATAGTACCTATTTTAAAGCCAAGGTATTTGCCAGGAACTATCGCCCCCCCAATTAAAAAAACATAATCAAAATTATGTGGCAACCTGTATTCAGACGCACGAAGGGAATCAATGGTAAGATACACAATTTCATCTTCGTAGATGCCGGCATCGATGAGTGCACCATACACATAGCGCGGGTAGGGCGAAACAAACGGTGGTACACCAAAACACGCCGGTTCGTCAACGTAACAATCAAGGATGCAGTAGTGCTTATTCATGCTTTAATGATGCGATAATCTCTTCCAGTGGTTTTACAAGGTGTCTGGTTAATTTTTTTTCAATGATCAGTATAATATCTTTGTTTTCAAGAATTTTGTTACAGCGTTCTTGTGTGGTTCCATAGCGTTTGAGTAAATCTTCAATGCGCTGGTCAACGGTAACGATTTCATTATGCATAACGCGTTTGTCTGCATAATATACTATATCTGCTTCATTGAGCGGTGAGGTGGGTGAAGTGTCGCGTAAGAATACATGCTGCCCTACAATATCGGCTATTTCTGGATATCCTAACGATTCTAAAAGCTCTTTGCCTGAAATGTCATGCTTTTCACCTGTTTTCAGTGCACGGGATTTGGTGATGTCATGAAGTAGGGCTGCAGCACATACTAAATCACGATTGATTGTAACACTGCCGTTGAGATGATCAACAATGGCACGGGCAACTTTGTGTACCTGCAATGAATGTTCCAGCACATTGGGCAAAGTTCCATATTGTTGCAGTAGTGATAAACATGTTGTCATGTCAGGAATATTCATGAATGGTATCCATGGTGTTTTATGATTAATGTTATGTACACACCATATGAATAGCATGTTATCTATTCATGTCAATAAAAAAGATTGAGCCAGTATCAATTGCAGGAAGATCGGATAAAAAGACAATCTTCTTGTTGTGGATTGCAATAAAGTTGACTATATTACTGTAATCAGGGTGATGGCTTAAACGCCCTGTGAAGTACATGGTGTCAGAGCACATACAACTTGCCCCACCAATAAAACCGTATTTGTAGCCTGGCAGTTCAATATATCCTGGTTGTATGAGCAGTGAATCAATGCCATTGTTTACAGCAGCATTGTGAATGGAAGTATCTGATGTAATAATGGCATGTGAGTCAACAATACAGGTAGAGCATCTGGTGTATCCCTGATTTACATGAATCAGAGGGACGGAGTATGGAGTTAAGATTTGTTTTATGGAACTATCGGTTACTTTTGTATTATGAAACGCTATGCTGCCAGTATAAGCGCAATTATATGCACAGTCGTAAGGGTATGTTGCCTGCAGGTGGCTTTTGCCTGGTATCAGTGTATATGTTGATTGCGATAATACCTGTAAAAATGTCTTTTCAATACGTGGTTCATAAATAATATTATTGCCTATGATGCACAGCTGTATATCGGGGTGCCCTGCAACAGGCCGTTCAACGTAAGGACACAGTGGAATTGTTACAGGTGAAAATCCATGATGCATTAATCCTGTTATAATAGCCTGAGGCGTGTCAGGATTGATAATAGCAATCATAGCTTCAAAAGCCTTAGTATTCCTGAAACTAAAGCATACATAAAAAAACCTATGAATGCCCACAAAAGAATAACAATCACAATCCCCAGCACAATAAATCCCGGTGACTTTTTAAATGCAGTATGCGCCTGAACCTTGCATTCTTCATACACTGATTGTGGGATAGATTTTATGGCTATAAAAAATAAAAAAGGAACTATAACAGCGTCATCCAGATATCCAATGAATGGAATAAAATCAGGTAGTAGATCCACGGGGGACAGAGCATACGCTATTGCCACTGCAATGATGATTTTTGACCATAGTGAAACGTCAGGATGCTTGATAGCAACCAGCAATGCCCCAACGGTATCTCTGAAATTGAAAAAAATGTTTTTAAATTTGTTTTTCATACGTTGTATATGGTAAAACACTGTAAACGATGTCAATAAAAGTTATTGAATAAGTTTTTAAAATATTATATTATATATACAGAAGACGTTTTGATACAATTTTATTGCTATTTTTGGCAAAATCATCAGTGTGGCTGCTAATACATTTGTTAAACAATAATTTTTAAACAGCGTAAGCCTGTAAGGATTAATGTAACTAACAACTAATTAAAATAATCAAACAGCATAATAAAATCCATATCACCAATGGTCAGGTGCTTTTGCCTGTACTTTTGGTAGATATTGCGTTTTGCTGATTCCAGCGCTTCAGGTTTTATGCCGTATTTTATGGAAAATGAAGCTTCAAGAAAGGCAGCAAAATCATCACAGGCTTTGAGCATCTGCCCATCCAGCGGATTGAACCTGTCCTCATTGTATTTAGTATTCAAATCTTCAGCAGATACTCCCTTAATTACAGAATCATTTTGAAATATCTTATTTTCAAATTCATCAAACATAAAGTATTGCATTTCGCTGTGCCACTTTTCAGGTATGAGTGGGAAAATACGATTATTGGCTTCAATAATTTCATATTCTTTGATGAGTTCTTCCAGACCTTTAATTGAGCGTTTAACAGGTGAAACAATGTCGCGGGTCAGCACTTCTGGCAGGTCATGAAAAAGAGAAGCAAAAAAATTATTATACATGCGTTTTGCACATGCACCTAATTCCCGTGAGCAAAAGTATGAAAGTATTGCTACAATGAGCATGTGCCCCAGTACCGATGTTTTTGGTATGCGTGGCGTTTGTGCCCACCGTTGCTGAAACCGTAGCTGTCCGCACAAATTTATAAACCCGGCAATATTGCGATGTAAAAGGATCTTCTGTACACCGGTTAAATCAATATGATATTCTATCTGGCTTTCTATCTCTTGTTTTGTTTTCTCAATATCGTATAAAAATTTATTACTCTGGTAAATGATCTGAAATTCCCAGTTGGTAGCCAGGTAATGCGCTGCATGCAATATCTTTTTTTCAAATGGTGCAAAGTGCGAGTCCTGAAAATACCGCAAGAATGTTTCCTTAAAATTTCCTTTAACAGGACTTATATCATCATCAAGTTGAGCAAAAACCCATTCGTTGAGTTCTTTGCCTTTTTCTTTCATTATCTTATGAAAAATGGGCGGTTTAATGTCAGTTACTATCACCCGGTGCAAAAGTTCAAAGATGCCACCTTCAATAAGGTGTATCCAGTTTACACAACCAGGATTTTCTTCTTCCTGAAATTTTGCTATTGTATAGGCAATAATCATCTTATGTGCCTGCTTATCAATTTCGGCAAATTCTGTGGGGCGTGCATGGTCATTCCATCGCTGAATGCTTGCTGCCTGAAACAACTTCTCAATCAAACCTTTTGTAATCATAGAGTATTTCTCCAGTAACTATCGCATATGAAAATAAAACTTGCATGGACTTCTAAATGCAAGTAAAATATTCAAAAAGCATGTAACGATAGTTATCGGTAAAATAACAACATGTGGGGGCGATAGTTACTGTTCAATGGATAAACAGTGCAAAAAACTCATACTGGGAATAGGAAATCATCTGCGCAGTGATGATGCTGCAGGAAGTATCGTTGCCCGCAAGCTAAAACTATTGGGGTTTACAAGTATAGATGCAGAGTTTATGCCCGAAAATTACATTGGTGTTATACGGAAACACAAACCTGAGAAAATCATTATTGTAGATACCTGTACTATGGCTTTGCCTCCGGGTTCTGTGCGTACAATACCACTGCATAAAATCCATGGCGGTATTGTAACGACCCACAGTATGCCGTTATCAGCCGTTATACAGCAATTACGGGAAATAACCCCCAAAATCATGTTAATAGGAATACAGCCTGAAACCATAGAAGTGGGAGATACTGTAAGTGAGGCAGTTACTAATGCTATAAATCAGATTGTTACGACAATTAGTAATGGGGAAGAGGTCAATTTACCTATGCTTTAGCATAAAAATATTTTAAATTTTATAAAAAAAACCTTGAAAAAATACCGAATGGTTATACTTTATTAAATAGAAGTACATACTGCAAATTAATATATTCTTTTTGAGGTATTTTGGTTATTATTTGCTATACATCAGGTAGATATATATAAAAGGGTGGGATATATAATTTGCAGAATACAATAAAAGGGATATTGTTATGAAACAAAAACCACTCAATTTCCAGCAAGCAATCATTGATTTTATGAAGTCTAAAGCCAATCGTATGGAAAAAGAGTTAAATGTGCCGGGTAGCTGGTATTTTAATGAGGGCGACGAACAGGAAATCAAATCCTGGACCGATGAAGAAGCAGCAAAAGTATGGGAAAAGATTAAACACAATATTTTCAAATTAGGTTGTTCGGGTTTGCGCTATGAATTATGCCCATTCTGCCATCATTATGGATATGAGCATAATGGATGTTATAAAGCCTTAAAAAATCCCATCTGTATAAAGTGTGGATATGGCAAAAGGCACGGTATCTGTATTGGCGAAGAAGGCCATGTAAGTCAGTATAAGCAGATATTGCAGTCATTTGAAGATTCACGGATCAGCATGTATAAGTTCTTTACCAACGAATATTATACTGAACTTATAAATAAAATAGAAAAAGAAAATATTAAGGCAATAGCATAATCTGAGGCTTCCATACAATGTACTATAATTAAAAGGGGCTGGTTTGCTGCCAGCCCCTTTTAGTTTTACATCGGAGGTTCTTATGGGTTGCTTATATACGGTTATTCAGCTGCAATAAAACTTCTGAAACTGAAAATCTTATTTCTTAAATTTTCATTCTTTGCTACTAATTCTGAATAAAGATTTTCAACATTTCTCCAGTATGAACAATTAGTATCTATACAGTAGGTATTTGGTTTCATGATAATCCTCCTTAAATAATTAAGGATAAATAATTAAACTTAGTAATTTAAATATATACTAAAATGCTAAAAAGGCAAGTAAAAAATTAATTAAAATTTAAAAAAATTATTAATTATCATGAATTTATACCGCTGGCTATACACTTTCGCCGATTGAAATGGCGAAAGGGTATAGTCTTATTGAACATAATCATTAAAAAGTACTGATATGGTAGCATCAATTGAACGCCAGTTAGGAACATTTATTATTTGCTTTTTACCACCTCCACCACGAGAGGTAAGTTCAAACGTGATAGTGCCGCTACTGTCTGATAAGGCAGGCATGTAAAGATCAAGACCTGATAAAAATACTGCTGCTCTTGTTGGATCCCCACCCTGTGAATAGGTATGAAAAACCTGAATGGGGCTTGAAAGGTCGGTTTGTTGGTCTGGTGTTGTTGTTGAAGATGTTTTATCACTTCCCCAATCCATTAAAAATAGTGCAATTAAACGGTGATCGCGTGCAGCAGCTTGTGGAGTAATGACATTATGAATATCACTATCAAATTTCACATTCAGTACATCATTGGCATTGTCCTGATTTCCCCAGAATTCCTTATCCCTCATTACTATAACATTAACATGTTTATCTGTTTTAGGCATAAGGTCGCTTAAACCCTGTTTATTGGGATTACCTGTTAAAAGACGCAAAAAATAATCATTATTGGTTAATGTTTCTTTATAAAATATATGTTTGGTACCATCTGGGTGTGTAAATTCAAATTCATAAGCAAAGTTATTATCAACTGATATTGGTCCCCAATACCCTTTATCATTGGCATTCAAATTATAAGTTTCTATTGCATTACTCGTTCTATGTCCATCTGATGTTTTGTATATTTTCGATGTGCCAGTTGCTCCCGTATTTTCCTGAAAATAAAGAACTCGTCCAGCAATAGTTATAGTGTTTTCCTGTGATACCGGGATCTCGGTTTCTAAAGGTTGTTCATTGTGAAAAAATTTATACATTTCAATAAATGATTCTTTTGCAGTGCATATTTGCACATGACTCATATTATCAAAATGTATGTTAGTTGCTTCAGATATATCACTTTGAGGGAGAAGTCCAGGTTCACTCCATAGTACTAGTGCCGGGACTCCTTTTGCCGGTACAAGGTCTTTAGTACTGTCAATATGTACGTAGCGTGCAATTTTTGAAGCATATGAACTGTTTTTTAAAAAATATGTACATATATATTATATCCTCCACGGGAATGGCTTACAAGATTAACTTTGTCTGCCCCAGTTTCTGTTAAAACCTGGCTAATAACCGTATCTAATTCAACAACCTGATTTAAAATGGTAAGTGGATCATTATTAGTTGTATCATGTTCAAAAACTTTTATCCAGGCAGGGTTGTATCCGTTGGCTATGAACCTTTGAGCCTGTGATTCAAATTGTGAAGCTGAACCCATAAAACCATGAACAAAAACAATAGGTCTTGTTCTGTAATCAGGCAGGGTAACTTCATCAGAACTAGTTCCGCCACCACCGCCACAATATATCGTAGAAAAAGATAGAAATAGTAAAAAAATCAAAATGTTTGTTAATTTTATTAATTTCATAGCTTTACCTCCTGAAAAAATATTTATATATTAATGTATGTACATTAATATATAAATTTGTCAATAAGAATAATAACAAATGTCCCATAAGAAATGGATGCGTCATCAGAATATTGTCTATTGTTTTATGTAGCATTCATTTAGATGAATACAGTCAATTGGAACTTTTCGTAAAAACTGTATTATTAGCAATTTTATTGGGAAAATATGTATTTTTATTAATTTATGAAATAAATTTTAAATGTTATCATCAATATATAAACATTTATTATACAATTGAGGCTGGGGAATAATTTCCAAAAACAGCTCATCCAATTCTCCATATTCGATATTGAAAATTTCAAATCTTTATAATTTTATTTGGAAAAATAAATTGTATTCTCTCTGAACATCGTGACTGCAC